>ERZ1673738.29-NODE-29-length-240184-cov-12.931079_pt1 | contig 240184 bp, 236 predicted proteins | sample MGYA00580198_ERZ1673738 | MGnify/ENA primary metagenome ERZ1673738 (study PRJEB41218, sample SAMN15661784) | gut metagenome | host: Homo sapiens | place: Canada: London | collected 2015-08-20/2019-03-30 | study: EMG produced TPA metagenomics assembly of... | reverse complement strand
TGAGAATCTTCTCAAAAATCCGGTCTCCAAGTTGTTTTATTTTGGTGACAAGAAATCCGCCATTTGTTTTCATGCAAATGCTCCTATATAGTAGTTTATTAAATTGTACTATATAGGAGCTTTATTGTCAACAGTGTGTATGCCTGAATAGAGGTAAATTTCGTTTTTTCCTTCTTTTTAAAAGCATTAGACCCCATGTCTTTTTGCCAAAGGGCAAAACAGACGGAGCAAGTGCAGATGACTGAAGCAGTTATTTACTGTAAATAATAATGCGGATTTAGAGTTTTTTTATACACCTCAGTGTAAGGTCCGCAAGTTAGCAAAAAATAGAGACACAACTTATAAAGAGGTTTGCCCTAACATTTGGGGCAAGCCTCTTTTAATGATATTCAATTTTGTACTTTTATTCTAATTTGTTTTATGATATAGTACTAATATAGGGGGTATTATACTTGAAAAAGAGTAAAAAATTCATTTTAGCGATACTAATTATAGTAATTGCATCAGCTTTTATGTATTTAGCAATATTGCAAATACCCAAATCATATTTATCTGAAAAATACAATTTAGAAAGAAATGAAATTAAAACAGTTTATTTTGTACCACCGTATTTTCGTAATGAAAGTAATCACTCTTCCAACATTTTTGATTTTGAGAAGGTTAATTCTAAATGGAAAATCAAGTATAGGAATAACAATTTTTATGTCGATTATATTGACGGTAAATTTTACGATGATTTTCAATTAACACAAATATATAATTGGTCGGTTGAGTACTTGCAAAAAAATATTGACAGTCATATTTCCGGAATAGAAATTCATTCTGAATGTATTTATTATTTTCAAGCAGAAAATAACAGCTCATCTGAACTTATACAAGAAAGTCAAATACATAATTTTTTAGATTTTGCATTAAAAGATTACAACAATGATTTTGTTGTTTATTATTCAGTAAATGATATATCTCCTTATATTAACGATACAGAAACAACAAGTAAAATTAAAAGCGATTTGCAGGATAAAATATGCAAACATTTTAATTTTAACAGAAAACCGATTGTATATATTGTTGATGATGAAATCACTGAAAATAATATTTATTCACATAAAGGATATTTCTTGAAATACAAGCAAATTGAATTGTTAAAACAAGAAAAGCATTTAATTTAAAGATGGTGAAAGAATATGAAAAAGTTTTTAAGTATTACTTTATCTGTAATTTTGATGTTAAGCATTATTCCATTAACAGTTTATGCTGATGATTCAGACAATGTATATTGTCAGTATACAGGCTCAACTACTGCCAGTTGGGGATATAGACCAAATTGTACTTTTACTGTTAATAAAATTGTCGGCGATAAATTCAAAGGCTCCTTTGTAGCAACAAATCTTGGCTCTTACAATTTATCTAAGCAAGTTGAAGGAACGGTGTATAAAGACATAAACAGTTTTACTTGTCAATTCTCTATACCGGAATATTACGATACATGGTTTTCAATACTCGTACATCCATATCAAGGTTATTGTCAATGTGTAACTGCCGGAAATTGGGGCGTTGCTATGCAATGGATGTCATGCAAATGGATGCCTTTGCAGAAATCAAGAACTATGCCGGCAGGGTGTGCATCGTGCATGGTACAAAGGATAAAATCGTAGATGTTTCTTATGCCAAACGTGCGGCAGAAGCATATAAAAGTACGATGCCAATCGGAATGCAAGAGTCCAAGCGGGTGCAACTGCATTTTATAGATGGCGGAGGGCATATGTTTTCGAAAAAGCATGATGTCATTGCAATGAAATTATTAAAAGAATTCGCCGCAAAACACGAATGATTTTCATCTGATACCATATGGACAAATCTCCACCTTTAAAGACTTGACAGTTGATATAATCTGCCATCACCTCGGAACATTCGTGTTCCGAGGCTCTCTTATGCCCGAATACTGCTTTTTACGTTGCTATGAGGCAATATTATTTCTAAATTGCTTAGGGGTTTTGCCAAATTCTTTTTTGAAGCAGGATATGAAATAACTCTCCGAGCAAAAGCCTAGATAATATGCGATATCAGATACGGAATAGTTTTCCTTTAACATTTCCTTTGAGGCTTGCAGTTTTTGTGTTTTAATATATTTTGACAGGTTGATTCCTATGTTCTTCTTGAATAAATATGATAAGTAATCTTCGGATAATTCACATTCTTTTGATAGGGTTGCAACGTCCAATCTTTCGTGAAGATGAGTATGGATGTAGTGCAGGCATTTTCTAATAGGTTGAGAGTAAACGCTATTCTCTCTGCTTTCGGCTACCATATCGGTCACGGTAATGCATTTTTGAATAATGAAATCGACTATATCATCAGTATTTGACATTTTATCAATACGCATTATACAGTTATCGGAAAAATTGTAAGCAGTAGTTTCGTCAAGTCCGCCTTGGATTGCCGAACGGGTAATCAATGCAAACAATGATACAGCCAAATATTTAATCTGTCTCAAGCTGTCATTCGACATTTTGCCGATGTTTATGCCACTGTCAATCATATTGTTAATCATCATTTTAACATCGGTACGACTGCCCTTTTTAATTCCCGATAAAAATGCAGTTTCTAACTCATAAGGAGTATGAATAATTCCGTTTTCTCTTTCATTAAAAATACGGCTCTCGTCGAGAATGTTAATTTTGTATTTACTCATTTTAATCACCGTATTAAAAATATCATATTTCAACCTATTATTCAACGGTAATATTATATAAATATAAGAAATATTATATATTTTGAGGGTGCGTATCGATATGATGATATTGTAAAAGCGGGAGGTGTTAATATGATTAGCAGAACAAAGCCGGAATTAACAAAAGCACAAGTACAAGATATGTTTAACTCCGCTTGTCTTGGCAAAGTTATATCCTTCGATAAGCTCGGTGACGGAGAATACAATGCCGTTTACGATGTTGTGACCGATATGGGTAATTATGTATTAAAGGTTTCTCCGCTTGAAAAAACAGGAATACTGACCTATGAGCAGGATATGATGCGTGGAGAGGTTTTTTGGTATGCGCAAATCAGAGCACATACAAATGTTAAGGTGCCGTATGTGTATTATAAGGATTTTTCTCACACCGTTTTTCCGTCCGACTATTTCATAATGGAAAGAATGCAGGGCGAACAGTTGAATAATGCCAAATTAACAAAGGAAGAAAAACTTTGGTGCAAGGAAGAAATCGCAAGAATTATTGCAAAATTCCACAAGGTGCAAAACAACAAATTCGGTTATATTCAAAATCAATTATACGATAATTGGCATATTGCATTGCGTAATATGACACTAAATCTAATTCACGACACCGAAAGAGTAGGCAGAAAAACCAAACGAGGCGAAAAGCTGCTTAAATATATAGATGAACACAAGGATATATTGGAGTCCGTAACTTGCTCAATGGTTAATTTGGATATGTGGTACGGTAACATTCTTTGTACGAGGAAGAATGATAAATTGGAATTGATAGTTATTGACCCTGAGCGAACTGTATGGGGCGATTCGATTTTTGATTTTGTAAATCTTGAATTTGAAAAAATGCTGAATAAAAAAGCTACTTCATTAATAGCGTATAATGAGATAGCAAAAATTGAGGTTAACGGCACAAAAGAGGAAATGATTAGGTTTGCTTTGGGCTTAGGTTATTTGGCATTAATTCAAGAGACGGAAAAGTATTACCGATACACTCCCTGCCATTTTGGTTGGTGGAGAAACGTTGCTTCCTGTAAATTTTTATATTCAAACGCATTTAGAATTTTGAAGTATGGAACGAATTAAAATTAATTCTATAACTATTGACGAAGCAAAAAAATACGCTGTTTTTGTTGTAAAAAAAGAGCTTTGCTGTAATGTCAACAAAGTTCAATATCTTGGCGGCGGCTCGTTTGGGTATGTCTATAAGGTTGATATTGACAGACCGCCTTATGCTGTTGTGATGAAAGCTTGCCGGAGTGACAATATGTGTGAGCGAGAAGCATTTGAACTAAATCTGTTAGCGAAAGATAGTTTAATACAAATACCTAAAGTATACTTTACATATTTGAAAGACGATATAGTTTCTGTTGACTATATTTGTATGGAGTATGTCGAAGGAAAAGATTGTTTTACTGATTTTTCAAAATTGTTTTTATCAAAAGCAAAAAAGCGTGCATTTGCTGATAAGATTACATCGGCAATGTATGCTTGGCACTCTAAAACAAATGACAAGTTCGGTCTTGTTCAAAATGCGAATTATGACGAATGGTTAGATTATTATAAACCGTTTGCGTTTGATATTCTGCAAAAAGCTCGTAATATGGTTGATAGAGGAGAATTAGAATCGTACTTTTTGAAAGTGATGGAATTAGCTTGGAATAATTTTGATTATATTTTCAGCGAAAAAGTTGAACACGCCTCATTAATACATGGTGATCTTAATGTAATGAATATACTGGCGGATGATAAGCTTAATCCTATTGCAATAATCGATCCGCTTGAAAGCAAATGGGCAGACAGGGAATATGATTTGTTTCAATTAAAAAGTTTAACCGGAAATGCTTTTGGTCTTTATGAAATGTATAAATCAAAATATCCAACATCAAAAAACTGTGACTTAAAGGTTGCTTTTTATGCAATGTTTCACGAAATATATTGTTATATTCGTTCAGGCAGAAGAACAAAGATTAATCATTTGCGTTGCTTATTAAATTTGAAAAAAGAATTAAACAATGTTAGAATTCACTTTTGAATTCTCTGCCGGAAAAAGAGTTGAAAATTCAGCTCTTTTTTTATTTATTTTCCCCTATTTTGCTTGTGTTTATGATGTTGATATATTTAGAATTTTGTGATATATTGAGTATGTTAGCATTGGTTTTAAAAGGCACAACGGCTACTATAAATAAATATAAAGGATATGTTTAATATGAAGAAAAAATCGAAAATCATATTACTTTCTGTGTTGGCGTTGGTTTTGATATTGATATCTTTGATTGCTATATTAGCTAATAATTCACACACAGTTGTTGGTGTTAAAAACTATTACAAAATATCAAGTGAAAATTCGGATTATATTCATTTTTCTTTAGATGATTTTGGGAATTATAAAAATCTCTATTTTCAGTCGAACAGGATACATTCTTTAATGTCTGATTCATACGGTAGTATGTTTATTGCTGAATATGACAAAAAGAACTTTAATGATCAACTTTTACGACTCGAATCTTTCGAGTATCAAACTGATGTTATTCTTGATTCTGATGAATATATTATACCGCAAACAAGTTTTAGCATTGGTGATTGGAATTTTAAAGTGTTAAAACCACAGTCACAAACGCAGGAATTTCCTAAAAATATAGATTTTGTTTGCATTAACATTTCCGAATGTAAAATTGGTTATATGACCTTTTATGATGAGGATATTGATTATTTGTGTAAATCCGGCAACGAAAATGAGTATATGAAACATTTTGTGAATAAATATTTTAAATACAATTTTAATAGTAAAGTTAAGTGATTTCTTTTTGAAAAACTAATTTACGGATAATTCAGTTCACCTTTGACAGGTTAATATAATCTGCCACAAGGCTGGAAGAAATCGACCATATGCACCTCCCGGTGAATACAAAGAAAGTTCTGTGCCGCCGGTTAGCGTTGCTATTTTAAATGCTGTTAAGCAAGAACTTGATAAACATGAAACAGAACTTAAGAAGAGGTTTGCCCTAACATTTGGGGCAAACCTCTTTTAATGATATTCAATTTTGTACTTTTATGTTAATTTGTTTTATGATATAGTACTAATATAGGGGGTATTGTAACATGAAAAAGAAAAAGAAAGCATTTACAATTATTCTTATAATTTTTATTCTTGTAGTCGGTTCTGTATTCGGTGGATATTTTGCTATAAAAACAGTTATGACTAAAGGTGCAATTAACTATTTACAAGATAAATATAACATGTCATATAATCAAATAACTGTTTTGGATTATGAAATGAAAAAGTTCGGAAACGACACCTCTTTTTTGCCGCTTAATACATATTGGTCACCCTATAAATGGGAATTTGAATATAACAATAAATCATTTTTTGTTAATAGGATTGACGGTAAATATTATGATGATTATCAGCTTGATGAAATGGAAAGCGTAGCTACCGAATGGTTTAAGCAAAATATAGATAACAATATTGTAGGAATTAAATTAAGTTCAGCAAATATTATAAATTATCAAGCAAGAGTAGCCGGCAATATTACGATTAACGAAAACAATATAAAAGATTTTCTAAACGATAAAAACACCTATAGTTCCATTGATAATTATACTTATTATGATGTAGTTTTAATGGTTGAAAGCACTTATTTTGATACGCTGTCACAAACGGATAAAAACAACTTGCTTGATAGGATTAAACAAAAACTTCCAAATTCGCACATTCAATATGTTATTGGAACAGATACATATAAAATATCTAAAGAAAGGAATAAGTTCATTTATTGGTTATCGGAATATAATGAAATGGATTAAATGATATGAAAAAGAGTAAAAAATCGATTTACAAAAAAATCGGAAAGATATTACTAATACTGCTTCTATTATACATATTAGGTACAATAATATTTATTTCCGTTTTTCCCAGAATATATTTATCTAATAAATATGACACCAAAACGAGTGACTACAAAGTTTACGATTATTGTCCGGGAAACTTTCATTTTGATATAGATTATTGGGCTGTTGTTTGGCACGATTCTTATTTGGTATATGAAGCAAAAGATGACGGTCGCATATTTAATGTAAAATTTATGAATTTTCAATATTACGACGCTTACCAAATGAAAGAGGTTTCAGAATGGATAACAGAAGAGTTGCAAAACAATGTAGATAAAAATATTGATATGGTCAATATTCACGATACAGCTGTTTATGGTATTTATAACGAAGAAAAAGATAAATACAAAAATGTTGTTTGGACGAAAGATAATGTTAACGAAATTATCAAAGCAGGGAGAACAAGCGAGATATTTATTAAAACAGATGATATTCAACAGTATTTGCTGAATGATTCCGCCGAGGTTACTTATTATAATTCTGGAAATACAAACTCGAATTTTGATGAGTATATAAGCGATATCAGAAATAAATTTAATGACAAATATAAATCCGATTATAGCACATTGTATTTGCATGAACCTAAATTCCCAACATTTTCCGGATATAGTTTTTATGGAATAGATATAAATAAGATAACTTATAAGCAAATGAAGTATATGATAGTGGATGAGATATATTAACTTAGGCTTTTAGAAAGGATAAGAATTTTATGAAAAAAATAATTTCTTTTGTTTTATCCGTTGTAATCTTTACGTCAATTATACCAAATTGTGCTTTTGCAAGTGAACAGGAAGTGCTTGCACAATACACCGGTTCCACTACGGCAAGTTACGGATGTAATCCAGAAAATAATATTTATTCACATAAAGGATATTTCTTGGAATACAAGCAAATTGAATTGTTAAAACAAGAAAAACATTTAATTTAAAGATGGTGAGAGAATATGAAACAACACAGTAGAAAAAAGACACAAAAAATTATACTTACGGCTTTGCTGTGTATAATTGTATGTTCTCTGATAGCTTTAATTTGCTTAATACACAATGCAACCGCATATGTCGAAAAGAAATACAATAAAGATTTTAAAGTTATCAGCATTAAGCTACCCTACTATAAAGACGAGTCTGATTCCTTCGATTGTCCTCTATTATACAGACCCGGTGAATTTGTTCCGTTTGCCGTTAATTTTAAAGATACAGAAAAAGATTTTTCTGTCATATATAACAAGGGCGAATTTTATGATGATTACCAGTTGGAAGAAATTAACCGATATATGAAAGAGTATTTAATAAATGTTACAGGTGATTCCGATATTACGGATGTACTTGTTTTACACACTCCGTACAGTTCAAGTTATTACGACTATGATGTACTTACAAATATTCTAAAAAAAGACAATACAAAATGGACACAAGAAAACATTTATAAGCTTATCCAAGAAATATTTGCTGATTATAACGGAATTATTTCGATATATTTACGCTCCGATTTTGAAGATTTATCGTCATTATTAAAAGAAAGGGAAACAATCGAAGCAAAAATAGAATCCGAATTTGGAAAATACTATTCTCATCCGGGGTCAAATCCGGTAAATGTTTGTTTTGTGAATTATGATTTGCCGACAAAAAGGATTGACGACGGTGAAAGATTTGATTATTTTGGATTTGAAGAAGATCAAAATTATAATGAAATAAGAGAAGAACAAGTTACAAGTAAGAACTTTAAAATTAAAAAGATGATCTTGAGTTAGAAAAAATAATAAAATAGGAGATTTATATGAAAAAGGGTAAAAGAATCATTTTAACAATAGTAACAGTAATTGCTGCGACTTTCTTGTTATTTAATATTACACATATTATTTATGTTCAATGCCACAGAGCAGAGGTTGTTGAGTATTTGGTTGATAAATATAATTTTGACAAAAAGGATATAATTTTGCTCGATTACGAAGGCGAAAGATTTCACGACGATAGCGATTTAGGTATTCTCTTTGATTGGTATACTACGCCTCCAACTTGGAAAATCAGGTGCAACAAAAGAACTTTCGGTGTGGTAAAAACACAAAATGGCTTTAGTGACAATTATCAATTAGAAGATGTTTTCGAGTGGTCGGTTGATTATTTAAAAACAGTTGACTCTAATGTTGTCGGTATAATAATCGATTACGGCTATTTGCATGATATTGTAACAAAAGAAAACATAAAGGATTTCTTGATAAATGACAACGATTCTTTTGTGATTTATTATAAGGTAAATGATTTAAGCCCATATCGCAGAATGTCAATATATAACAATTCGGTGCTTTCAACGGAAAAGTATAAATCATTAAGAGAAAAACTTCTAAACAAATATTCGTTTATATGTGAAAACATAGAAAATAAACATGTAATATTAGTAAATACAGATATTGAATTCACAAGAAAAAAATATGACAATTTTGCAAGTTATTATTATGATACAAAAATTGGAAATATAAAATTAGAGGAAAAAGGAAAGGCGATAGGATGAATAAAAACAGCAACTCAACTTTCAAGAAAATCAAAAAATATGCTTGTATCGCTTTAATTTTTGCTATATTTTCAGCAGCCTCTATCATTTTATATTCAAATTCATTAACTCGTAATGCAAAGGAGTATATTGCATACAAATACGGCGTTACTCAATCCGAAATAACTGAAGTTGAAGAATACAAGGCACATATTGAAACAGAGTTTGTTTTATTAGAAAAATTTAATATTTGGGTAGTACCGGCAAAGTGGGTATTCAATGTTGACGGTAAAAATTTTAATGTTGAGTATTTTCAAAAGCACTATGTTGATGATTATCAATTAGAAGATTTGGAAATATGGTGTACTGAATATTTACAAGATAATGTTGATTCTAACATTTCCGGCATAGAGTTATACAGTGATATGATTTTTCACGATAACACTTATGATATGTTTTCTAAACGCTCAAGATATTATACTGTTCGCTCATCAAAATCATTATCATATTCGGATAATAAATTGTGGAAGCAAGAAGATATTAGTGAGTTTTTAAATTATCAATTTGATAATTATAAGCATTTGGGAGTTTTTTATAAAACCGACAATATTTCTAAATATAGTACAACAGATATTAACAGCAGTTACGACAATTTGGTGCAGACCCTTAATCATAATGCCACAATTTCAAACTGCACTCTTACGCCGATTTTGTATAGCGGCACTTTAGAACTTGTACGCAATAAAGATTGCTTGTATCTTTTATATAACAAAAGCGGAACTGCAATTACAGTTGATGATACCGATTTGAATGATGTAGTATATAATTTTGCAATATACAAAAGAAACTGTTATGAAATTAAACTTGGAAAACATTCCTAACAAATATTCATCTATATGCGAAAACATTGCGAATACAAAATTAGGGGAAGAGGCAAAGCAATAAGATGAATAAAAGAAGTCCATACAAGGCGCGTTTAAGCGGACTTTAATAAAAACAGCCACTTAAAAAAGTGGCTGTTTTTATTTTATATTGCTTTTATGATTATTGCCCTGTTATAATCTGTACCCCTGACATAGATAGGAACACCTACATTCATAAGATACGCCCCGCCTTTTACATATTCGTCACCGCTTAAGGAAAAAGAATATGTTTTATTTTCATCAAGGCCTGCAAAGTGTAGATTAAATTTCTTTTTAAAAAATCTTGTTGCATTTGCAGCAATAAAAACCACACTTTCGTTTTTATCAGTGCTTACATATTCGTTGCAAAGCACTTCCCCGTCTTCAATATCAAGTATTCTATACAAATCGCCGAACTGAACAATATTGCGAACAGATTTATAAAAATCAATATTCTTTTTACAAATCTCTAAATCTTCGGCGGAATATTTAATAAGATTACCGCCTATTCCGAGTGAACCCTGCATTGCAATATTAAACCTGAAATCAAGTGAACAAGGCTTATTTATACCGCAAATATCAGTAACCCACGCACGCATTGTTTTAACAGGATGAAGCAAAGAATATCCCTTTTGAATAGTCATTCTGTCAATAGCGTCGGTATTATCACTCGTCCATACTTGGTCATAATGGCTGATTGCACCGAGGTCACACCTGCCACCGCCTGACGCACAGCTTTCAAACTGCACTTGGGGATGACGCTTTTTAAGTTCATCAACAATCTTGTAAACTGCCATTGTATGAAGATATGAATACATTTTCGCATTTTCAAGATTTTCTGCACCAACCTGCGAAAAAGGACGGTTCATATCCCATTTAATATACTTAATATTATGATTTTCGAGTAAATTATCAAGGCATTCAAATATATAATTTTGAACATCACCGCGAGTCATATTAAGCACAAGCTGGTGGCGAAGTTCATCTGCATTTCTGTGTTCAAAATGATATGCCCAATCGGGATGAGTGCGATACAAATCGCTGTCAGGATTTACCATTTCAGGCTCAACCCAAATACCGAAATCCATTCCGAGTTTATTTACATTATCAATCAGTTCATCAATCCCATTTGGAAACTTTTCTTTATTAACATACCAATCGCCAAGCCCTGCCCTGTCATTATTTCTTTTGCCGAACCATCCGTCATCCATAACAAAAAGTTCAACACCGATATCCGCTGCCAATTCGGCAAGGGCTGTTTGCTGCGATACATCTATATTAAATTCAGTTGCTTCCCAAGAATTATAAAGCACAGGAAGCGGCTTATCATTAAAACTTTTAGGAAGAAGAAAATCAATTGAAAAACGATTCATATTTCTTGACATTTCACCAAAACCGTTTGCTCTGCCACAGTAAACTAACGGTGAATCAAATGTTTCACCCGGTTTTAAAGTATGTGAAAAATCAAAATCATTCATTCCGATTGAAATTCTGGTGATTGAATACACATCTCGGCTTGCGCTGACTTTAAAATTACCGCTGTAAGCAAGGCTTGCAAAATATACATCGCCGCTGTTTTCATTGGCATTTTGATGTGCAATGAAATATGGTGAGTTATTATGATTTGACGCACCCCTGCGATTTTCATAAATGATACTTCCTCCGTCAAGCACGGTATTTATTTGCAAGAATTCGCTGCCCCAAGCACCGTTTGTGTTAATAAAAGTATATGGCTTTACAGACGGAAGTGAAAATTCAGCACTGAATATTCTTTCAAAAACGATATTATCATTGCCCGTATTTTTAAGTGTGACATACCTTTTGATTATATCATATTCATCATAAACTTCATAATTAAGAATTATTTGAAGAGGATAGTAATCATCCTTAAAAATAACTTTGAGAATATTTTTTTCAAGAACAAATGAGTCATAATGCATACTGATTTCACGGCAGCCATCCGCAAATTCAGCCTTAATATCACATTCGCGATACATAGTTGAGCCAAAAGGTGTAATTTCCTGCCTAATTTCATCCTGTACGGTATTATTTGAATTTTCACCGTTTACATGGGCAAATTCATAATCGCCGTAATTACATTTATTGCCCCAATGAATATGGCGGTTATATCCCTCTTCATCAACTCCGAAAACATAATGTGTGTTTTTGGTTTCAAGAATAAATATATTGTTTTTTTCGTTATGTTTTATCATTTCATATTCCTCACATGATTTATATAAATCTTCAATTTACAATATATCATACTATATGGTAAAATAAAACAGTAAAATTTCGAAATTCAAAATCTTAAGTAGGGATGATAAACATGCAAAACTTAAATTTTTATCTTGTAACGGATACACATTTTTTTGACCCATCATTTAAGCGCAGCGGTGCGGCATATGAAAAAAGAAGTATAAGCGACCAAAAATGTGTTGCTGAAACGCCGGCAATTATTGACGCCGGGTTTAAGCAAATAGCCAATGATAAAGAAACAAATATAATTCTAATTCCCGGTGATTTGGTTTACAGGGGTGAATACCAAAGCCATATCGGACTGAGGAACAGGCTTTACAAATTAAAAGAGCAAGGCAAAAAAATATATCTCATCACCGCAAGGCACGATTATGATGATAATGACTCCTTTGAATTTGACGGGGATAAAATGCTGCCTGTTAAAGCAATGCCGAGAGATGAACTGCGTGATTTTTATAAAGATTTCGGCTTTGACGGTGCAATAAGCGAGCATAAAGAAAGTATGTCATATGTGGCACAGCTTGCTGACGGAATAAGACTGCTTGCACTAAACTGCGATGGTGACTGCAAAGATTTCAAAGGATTATGGGATAATCAAATGAAGTGGGCACTTGAGCAGATTGAAGATGCCCACCGTACAGGCAATTACATATTTGCAATGACACACTATCCCCTACTGCCTTTTTCGCCGATAATGAATTTAATCAGCGATTCACATTTAACCGATTGGGAAAAGCGTGCAAATCAATTTGCAGACGCAGGGCTTGACTTAATATTTACAGGTCATATGCATGCACAGGCGGTTACAGAATATGTTACAGAAAATGGCAATAAAATAACGGATGTTCAAACCGGCTGTTTTGTAGGCTGTCCGTGTGCATACAGAAAAGTAACTATTAAAGACAGCACTGCCGACATAAAATCTTACACAATAAATGATTTTGATTATGACAAGCAGGGAAAAAGTGCAAGTGAGTATTTTCAGTGGCGGTTTGACAGAATGATCGACTATAAAATGGAAGAAATTTTGCCAAAGTCCGCAATGAAAATCTTAAACAAACTGACTGTTAAAAAAATATGTATTTTTTTATGGTTTAATCCTGATAAAAGCATACAAAACATTCTTGCAAAAGATTTAGGTATAGAGCTTGTAAGAAATATTTTCATAGGAAATGAGCCTTATGTAAAAGGCACAGCGGTTTATGAGGCATTTGAAAAACTTATTAACAGACTGTCTTTGATAATTCACATTGCAGAAAAGAAAGCAGGCAAGAAAAACAAAGTATTAAGTGATATAAAATCATTTTTACTTTGCACAATAGGTGATGAAAAGCAAAGGGATTGGGATTTAACACTTGATATAAACAGAAAAAGCTTTTGAAATTCAGTTGAAAAGGTATTGGCCTAAAGTTATGTTCAGGTGTTATAATTGCCATATAATTCAAGTTAAAATGTGATTAGTATGAAATAATAACACAAACGACAGGAAACGGGTATCGACTTGGAGCTTCAAAAGACAGCCGGTTCAGCCATCTTGCAATTGAGATACCGGAATGATAAATCTAACGAATGATAACACCGGTAAGTAACGAAGAATATAACAAATTAGCTTAAAACCTTATACTGACACAAATTTGCCTAATAATTTAGGGTGTTTTATTTGATATTTATACTATTTGTGATATAATGTTATATATATTTTATTTAAAATAATGAGTAAACAATATGAAAAATAAAAAATTGCCTGTACTTATATTTTTTCTTATTATGTACAGTTTTATAAATATATTTTTGCCCAAGTGTGAAAATGAAATAATAAAAACAGTAATTTTAATTTTATTTTGGGGTACTGTTTTGACCGTGTTAAAGTTAACACACCAATTTAAAGAATACGGACTGAAAATCGTCAATTTGAAAGATTGGCGAATATTGATTTTAAATCTTTTAGTCGTTTTCGTGATATTTTTCAATATACTTATTTCGTTAAAAAGCAGATATACCCCCACGCCATTTGGAATTATACAGATGATTTCCTGTGTTTTCGGTGAGGAATTATTTTTCAGAGGAATTATTTTATCATATTTTAAAAAAACATTTAATAAACCTGCTCTAAATATTTTTATCGTATCCGCGCTTTTTTCATTTTCGCATATAATCAATTTATTTTCACAAAAAAGCACAATATTTATAGCAGTGCAATTGCTGTTTGCATTTTCGTTAGGGCTTTGCCTAACTGCAATTTCTTATTATTCAGGCAGTATTTTATTAACTGTACCGCTACATTTTTTAATCAATTTCACAGCTGTAAACACTGTTGAAATTTATATTTTTATATCGCTGTTTATTTTAATACCAAGTTTAATTATCATAAAGTTACGGGAGCAAAAATAATGTCATTTGGTTCAATTTTATATGCTTTACTTTTTCAGCCTTTGCAAATATTGTTTGAGGCAATATATAAATTCGCATATTCAATAATTCAAAATAAAGGAGTAGCAATAATCATTTTAAGCCTTGCAATGAACTTTTTGGTTTTGCCGCTATACAGGCGTGCCGACGCTATTCAGGAACAGGAAAGAAACATAGAAGCAAAGCTTGAAAAAGGCGTTTCGCATATAAAAAAGACATTTAAAGGCGACGAGCGAATGATGATGCTCCAAACCTATTATCGCCAAAACAATTACAAACCTACATATGTTTTAAGAGGTGTTACCTCTTTGTTTTTGCAAATTCCTTTTTTCATTGCGGCATACAGATTTTTATCAACTTATTCCGGTATAAAAGATGTAAGCTTTGGACTTATAAATGATTTAAGCACACCTGATAAGCTGTTAACATTATTCGGCATATCAATAAATATTTTGCCGATTATTATGACTGTAATAAACTTAATATCTTCTGCGCTTTATTCAAAAGATTATCCTGCTAAAACTAAAATACAGCTATATATAACTGCACTGTTCTTTCTTGTATTTTTGTATAATTCACCATCCGGATTAGTATTTTATTGGACTTTAAACAATGCATTTTCACTTATAAAAACCTTAACTTTAAAAAGTAAAAATCCTGCAAAAGTCGGAAAAGAATTTCTTGCAATCGGCGGTATAGCATTATCAATATACAGCTTTTTTATTGATGATACATACACTGAAAAATCACTTGTATTTACACTGTTGGGAATTGTCTGCATATTTCCTATTCTTTTTGCTTTGGTAAGAGAAAAAAATCCTGCAAAAAGAAAGCCTGAAAAAATCAAAGAATATAAGTACAATACAAAATTATTTGTAGCAGGCTGTGTGTTTATGGCAGTTTTAACAGGACTCGTTATACCATCTGCCGTAATCAGCTCTTCACCGCAGGAATTTGTATTTACAAGCTACTATCAAAGCCCATTGTGGTACTTGGTATCTTCCACTTGCATTGCGGTAGGTACTTTTGTAATTTGGTTTGGAGTATTCTATTGGCTTGCAAACAGCAAAGTCAGAGCCGCTTACACCAAAGCTATATGCATAATCTCCTGCTTGGCGATAACAAATTATATGTTTTTCGGCAAAAATTCGGGAATATTAAATTCATCTTTGCAGTACACAGCAGAAACAAATACCATAAGCATATCAGCTAATGAAATGATAGTTAACTTAATTGTTGTTGCTGTAATTATAGTTGTGATGTTAATAATATACAAAAAGCTTACAAAGCAAATAACATCACTGCTTCTTGTTTGCACAATTGCACTTTGCGGTATGGGTACAGTCAACATTGTAAAAATCAATTCATCAGTTGCGAATATATACACAAACTCGGAAAAAGACAATACCTTTAACATTAAGCTTAGTAAAACCGGAAAAAATGTTGTGGTTATAATGCTTGACAGAGGGTTTGGGCCGTATATTCCGTATTTCTTTAATGAAAAGCCGGAACTTATTAAGCAATACGACGGATTTACTTATTACTCAAACACAATTTCTTTCGGCGGGCATACAAATTTTGCTTCATCTGCATTTTTCGGCGGATATGAATACACACCGGCGGAAATAAATTCACGCAAAAACGAAAAGCTTGTTACCAAACATAATGAAGCACTTAAAGTTATGCCTGCCATATTCAGTAGTAAGGGCTATAATGTTACACTTTGCAACAGCAACTATGCCAACTACCAGTGGATTCCCGATTTAAGCGTTTTTGATGATATGAAGGGTGTAAAAGCGTACAACACAGGTGATGATTATGTTGACAATGAAACCAAAAAGGAAACTATAAAAAACAATCGCAGGAACTTTTTTGTTTATTCACTTATGAAGTCGTCACCGATTGTTTTGCAGTCTGACATATATAATAACGGCAACTATTTAGGTTCGAGCGTTTCACAGCACCGCACTAATGATTACATCGCAACAGGTAATTACAGCGAATTCATAAAGGCTTACAGTGTACTTACAAACCTTTCAGACATCACTTCAACAACTTCAAATAAAGTAGGAGAAGTGCTGCTTATGACTAACAATACGACACACGAGCCGCAACTGCTTCAAGAACCTCAATACGAACCTGCAAATCAAATTGATAATACTAAATATTATAAAAATGCAGATAGATTTAATTTAAACGGAAAAAAACTTGCTATGAATAACTTTACACAAATTGCAAGTTACGAAACAAATATGGCTTCTATCATCCAATTAGGAAATTGGTTTGATTATTTGCGAGAAATCGGTGTTTGGGATAATACAAAAATCGTTTTAGCTTCTGACCACGCTTTTGAAACTTATCAATTAAACGATTTAATACTTAATGATACCGGCACAGTTACAAACGATATGGAATATTTCACTCCTTTACTTATGGTTAAAGACTTTAATTCAACGGGCTTTAATACATCTGATGAATTTATGACCAATGCCGATATTCCTACAATCGCTTTTGAAAGCACAGTAAAAAACCCCGTTAATCCTTACACTAACAAAAAGATTGATAATCAAGAAAAATATGCACACAAGCAGTATATTATCAGCTCGGATTATTGTACGGTTAACATAAATAACGGAAATCAATTTTTACCTGCCGATTGGTATACAATTCAAGACAGTATTTGGGATAAAAGCAATTGGAAACTTGTTGCAAAAGATGATGTTTTAACAAATGATGATGTAAAATAATTCTTGATTTCAACCTTTTGAAAGGGGAAAAAATATGAAGTTATATATTGATCCCGGAACAGGCAGTATGCTTTTTGCCGTGCTGATAGGTATTATCGGTGCTGTTGCATATGTGTTTAAAGAATGGGCAGTCAAGCTGAAATTTCTACTTACCGGCGGAAAAAAAGCCGATACAAACGCAGAAAAAATACCTATTGTTATTTTTTCTGATGACAAAAGATATTGGAGCGTGTTCAAACCAATATGCGAAGAAATGAATTCAAGGGGTGTTGATGTTGTATATATGACAGCATCAAAAGATGACCCTGCTTTTGATGAAAATTTGCAGCATCTCGATGCACAATTTATAGGCGAAGGCAATCGTGCATTTTCAAAGTTAAATTTTCTTAATGCCACAATGCTTATTTCAACAACACCGGGGCTTGATGTTTTTCAATGGAAGCGTTCAAAAAATGTTGATTATTATGTGCATGTTCTTCACGCGGCAAGTAATACCTGCGGTTATCATATGTTCGGGATTGATTATTATGATGCAGTTTTAATTTCAGGAAATCACCACGAAAGAGACATCAGAGCGCTTGAAAAAATAAGAAACCTGCCGGCAAAGGAACTTGTTATGGTAGGAGTTCCTTATATGGACGCTATGGTAAACAGACTTGCAGCCGCACCACCTTTGGAAAATATGGAGCGAACAGTTTTACTTGCTCCGTCTTGGGGTAAAAGTTCTATTCTCAACAAATTCGGCGATGAAATAATTAAAACTCTTTTGGAAACGGGATATCATATTATTATCAGACCGCACCCGCAGTCATTTACTTCGGAAGCAGATTTGATGAATCATTTAATGGCAGAATTTCCAAATTCAAACAGTCTCGAATGGAACAGAGATAGTGATAATTTTGATGTTCTCAGGCGTTCTGATATTTTAATTTCAGATTTTTCCGGCATTGTTTACGATTACTCTTTGGTTTACAGAAAGCCGGTTATATACGCAGATGTCGAGTTTGACGACAGCCCTTATGACGCTTGGTGGCTAGACACACCGTTTTGGCCTATTGCATCTTTGCCGAAAATAGGAAAACAATTAACTAAAGATAATATGCAAAATTTAAAAGAATTGATTGACAGCTGCATTGAATCAACTGAATATAAAAACAACATTGATTCTCTTATTGAAGAAACTTGGCAATATAAAGGCGAAGGCGCAGTCAGAACAGCCGATTACATAGTAAATAAGTACAACGAGTTAACAGAGAAAAACAAAGCAAATTTATAGAATTTTAAACATTCATCATATGTGTTTTAAATTGTAAAAATTTTTCAATTGTAAAAACGAATACTTTTCATAAACTATACTTGCAAGAGCGAATTGATATTGTGTGATAAATATTTTGAAGAAAATTTTATTCAAAATATCAGCACGCTTTGCAAATTTTTGATAAGAGAGGTGTTTTAACAATGGCAAAGAATACAGTTCCAGAAGCTAAAGAAGCTCTTAACAGATTTAAGATGGAAGCTGCAAGCGAGGTTGGTGTTAACCTTAAGCAGGGCTACAACGGTGACCTTACTTCTAAGCAAGCAGGTTCAGTCGGCGGCCAGATGGTTAATGTAATGTGTCCTGTACGAACTGTGCAATTTCAGCGTACAAATTGGGCTAAAAATAACCAACTTCAACCGATTACATACGAATTTTGCATAGCGGTATAAAAACTTGCTTACACACAAAAATGAGCCAAGAGGTACTCCCTCTCAGCTCATTTTTTAATTACTTTTAGTTTTTCAATGCAGTTATCGGAACAACATATACTCCGTCAGAATATTTATAAGCACTTATTCAAAAAACATTATATCTTAACAAGCATTTTATCAATTATTATTTTCGGTAAAATTCAATCCCGACAAATCAATTTCATATTTCAAACTATTGGGTAATTCCGATTGTTTTATAAACATTACGAGATACCGTGGCAGATAGGTGACACCGGCTTCCTTACAAATATTGCTCTTGCAAAGCACATAACGGTTACTGAATTTCCATTCCTTTACAGACATAACATTGTCAAGTGCTTTATGTTTTTATAATCATTTTGGAGGGCAAAATGATGAAATATTTATCCGTAAAAGAGACAGCGGTGCTTTGGAACACCTCCGAGCGCAGTGTTCGCAATTGCTGCGCGGCAGGTCGTGTCCACGGCGCCTTTCTAACAGGCAAAACCTGGAACATTCCCGAAAATGCCGAGAAACCCGAACGGAGCAATAAAAGCAAGCCTGCACCGCAGAGTTTGGCGGATATTCTCAAAAAGGAAAAGCGCAGCCGGATCAACTGCGGAATTTATCATAAGGTGCAAGTGGAACTGACCTACAACTCGAATCACATGGAGCGCAGCCGCCTGACCTATGAGCAAACGCACTTTATTTTTGAAACAAACACCGTTGGCATCACCGAGGAAGGCGGGTGGGAAACAACCTTGCCCGAGGAAGTGTCGGCGGAAATGAAAAGGCTGCTCGATGAGTATAACGGCAAGAAAACGGTGATGCTTGAAGATGTCCTTGTGTTCCATGTGTGGTTTGAGCGCATTCACCCCTTCCAGGACGGCAATGGATGTGTCGAGCGGCTGGTCATGTTCAAGGAATGTCTCAACACAATATCGTGCCGTTTATTATTGAGAACAGCATAAAAATGTTCTATTACCGCAGACTGCAAGAGTGGGATCGGGAAAAAAGATACCTGAACGACACCTGCCTGTCAGCACAGGATACATTCAAGAAATACCTGGATTATTTCAGAATACCGTATGAAAACTAAAAACCTCACGCACGGTTTTGAATGAACCGTGCGTGAGGTTTCTGTGATATACAGCGTTTTTTCGAAAATAGCAAGGGTTTATTCTCAGTAAAAAGTGAAAATTCAGCGAATTTTCACTTTGTTCAGTTGACTTTGGCAAGAAAAGTGAGTAACCTTTTTTCTCGATAAACACAAAATTTACTAAACATAAAAACGCTCCTATAATAATTATTAGTCAAACAAGTATTTCGGAGGCTAATTATATTACTTTAATGTTAATTGCATTTTGTCCTTTTGGGGAGTTGGCAATTTCGTATTTTACTTTTTGTCCTATTCTTGCTTCGTTAAACGGAAAATTAGATATGTGAAAAAACAAATTATTATTAGTGTGTAAATCCAAAATAAATCCAAATCCTCTTTCACGATTATACTTAACTACTTTTCCTTCACTACAATTGTCGACTGTATCGATGACATCAACATTGTCTGTTGGGTTATTGTCTGTAAGAGAGTTTATCTCGTCAATCAAAACAATTGCTTCGGAACAATCTAAATTGTATTGATTTTGTTTAGCCAATCGGGCGTTTTCGAGGGCTTGTATTGACGATTTATACATCTCTTTTTCTTTAAGTACGATTCCTAAGGTCAAATGGTTTTTATAATTGCGTTTATTTATCGACACAGCTTTATACGAATAGGATTCGGATTTATCGATAACGTGCAGTTTTAAGTAATTTTCAGCAATTCGTCTAAACAAATAATCTTTTTTTCTATATTTAATTAGCTTTAAAAGAATTTCGTTAGATTCCTGATATTTCCCGCTATCAGACAAAATTTGACTATGTAATTCAGGAACATAATAATTTTTATTGCTTTTAGGTAATGCTTCTAAAGCATCATCATATTGCTTTTTTAAATAAAATGCTTTTGCAAGTTGATACTTAAAATCGTCATCTGCTTTTAAATCGTTAGCTTTTTTTAAAAGTTCAATGCTTTTATCAAGGTATCGTTCAGATGCCATAACCGTCTTTCCGTGCAATGCACATATGTCTGCATATGTAGCAACATGCTTTCTCTGTTCATCTGGTGTATACGACGAAAAAATTTTATGGCAATCTTCTAAATGGCGAATTGCTTTCCAAAAGGTATCTTTAGACCATTGCATTTTATTACCAGATAACTGTAAATAAGCGTAAGCAATTCGATATTTTACAACCAAATAGTTTTCAAGTAACGATAATGCTGTGGAAAAATTTTCAATTGCATTTTCCCAATCTTTTTGCATATAAAACTGGTAGCCTTTTCCGTAATGCCATTTTGCTTTCTGTGGTTGACGTTGAATCATATCATCATATAATTTAATAGCATTTTCATACTCAGCGTTTCGAGAGTAGCACCAGGCTAATGCAGCCGTCTCTTCATCAGATAGTGGCAGTGGTATGGTTTTAATGAGCTGAATTGCTTCATTCCATTGATTGTTGTTTAAAAAATCCTCAATTTCTTTTGCAAGCATCAAATATTACCTCCGTTTAATATGTGTTCTTTTTGATCGGAAAGTAAAATGCTATATTTTAAAATCAAAGAGTTTTCTCTTAGAAAATTACAGCTCAAAGCTTTTACATCATTTTCAATATTTTTGGCATCAATATTTTGAGCAGAACTATAATCAAAGTTTCCTTCATAGAATGTCATAATTAAGAATCTATTATCTGCATTACCAGTTTGAAGTAATTGGTCGAAAATAATTTTTTCGCCATTTAATATATTGATTCTATTTTGTATTTCAAACAGTTGAAACAATGGACTTTCTACTGTTGTTCCAAAAACTAAATATTTAGCATATTCTTTATTTATTTGTCTTATTATGAAATCCTGCATAAATTCACCTTTATAAAATATAATTATCATCTATAACCTTAAGGGTGTCTCTAATGATAGCATCTGCTTCTGATTTGGTATTTAGAAGTCGTGTGTTTATATCATTTTCACCGATAATTATTCCAAAATGGAACAAAGTGTGTCTGTTGTTGTAGAAATGATTATAACAATTTTCCAATTTTGAAATATTTTCGGACGAAAGACCTGATGCCAAGGCCGGTTTAAGTCTATATATACCACTATCATCTTTTTTAAACATATCAAAATTGAGTGATGTCATAGTAATTCTACATTTTGTAAGATTATATTTCAAAACGCCTTCAAGTGCACGCAGGACAGGAAAAGTATACATTGAGAACTCTGTATCATTTCTGGCGGGATTGTTTAGATTAACAATTGCTTGTTTAATAAGAGTTACAATATTTTGGGGAAGCACTTCTTTTGATATGGCAGGTAGATTACTATTATAATCATCTTCAACTTTTGCTGTATCAATAGAAATTCCGTATGCGCTTTTTAAAACTTGAATAAAATTACCACACTGTATAGTTTCTATTATACCGGTAGTTACAATCTGAAACAAATTATTCTTTTTGCCTTGTACGGTCATTTTTATATTATTATAAAGCGTAACTTGTACTTTTTCCATATTAAGAGTAACTGTCCAACATGTTTTAAAACCATTGCTATGCGAAGAATAATCTAGTCCTTGGCAATCCGCTTTAAGTATGTTTAATAATGAAACAATGTTCTCCTCAACAACAGGACTAATAATATATCCTGAATTCCCACCCAAGTCTCTAATTACTTTATTTTCAAAAATTGCACTTTTTGCAAGTTTATCTGCCCTATCATTATATTTATTATTAGAATGACCACTGACTTTTATAAACTCAACAGAAATAATTCCATTTTTGTCATCAATATATCGTTTATAATAGCTTGAAAGGGTGGTTTTCGTTTTCCATTCTCCGGTTGCCCATTTTCCAATGCCTTCATAATCATAAAAAACAGAAATCTGATCATAACCATTTTTCCATGCCCAATCAATAGCATTCAAAACAGCTATTATTTCTCCAGCCACATTTCTAAGATCTATATATTTTTCGTTCCTACCACTATTGCAAAGCTCCACATATATATCATTCGGAGCAAAAATACACACTCCTGAACCATATGCCTTTTTATCGGCATCGAAGCTGCCATCAGTAAATGCAACTACTTTTCCTGCACTCAATCTAGGTGAAATATCATCATTCTTAACGATATCTATATCTTCAAGAAATGCGTGTGCTTCTTTTTCTGATTCAAAACTCTTATATACCGCACCGGCAAAACCTTCAACGGCGCTCTTACAATCCTCCCAGTTACTAAAGAGACCTATAGTATGGCCCTTTTTTACTGCATAAATTCTATTTTTTTTACTCATTGCCAATTCTCCTTATTTAATGTTGTTCTCGGTTTTGTAGCATTTCTTCTTCCGTATAGCCGTTTTCAACAATAATTCTATATGCATCAATTATAGTGCCTGAGATTTCACCAATACGGTTATCAACCTGGTCAATATCCGTCAGGTTAATAATGCTGTCATCCTGAGCCGGATCAGAATGTAACTCATGGCATCTAAGACTTTCCCATGTTATGATAAGTTTGTCCAAAACAAATTCATTACGTCTAGTGTCCTTGATATATTTTTTTAGTTTCTTTTTTCTTAAAGCGTTTCCTATATCGGCCACTTCAGGATTTGCCTTATACGCATCAAACGAAAAAAACTCCTTGTCAATTAATAGTTTTATGACAAATCCTTCAAATACCTTTGCAAAAGGATAAAGAATCGGATTATAAAGAGGAATATTCAGATTGTTTGACCTTACCATTTCTAAGATACCAATTGCACTTACTAGTGTCTGTTGATCGTTTTTGAAAAGATATGAAAATGCATTTGAGGAAATCCGTTTTTGTGCTAAATCATATATTTCACTAAAATCGTTTTTGTTTTTATCAAGTACATTTTTTACTTGATCTTGGTTTTCTTGTGGCACATATAACAGGGTATTCTCTAAATCGCTTAACGGATTTATGCTTTGTATTTTTTCTAAAATATCAGAAAACAGTTTGGTCGACTGACCCTGCAATAGAAGAGTGCCAGTTTCATATTGCGTTAAGGTGAATCTGTCATCTTTATCTTGTATTTTTAATCTGTAATATATAGGTGTCTGATTTTCAACAATTGAAGTATTTGTAAAACTAGTAAGTAAAAGACTCTTTAAATCTTCTATCTTGGATTTATCTGCTATTTTAATGGATGTATGTATTGGAACAGTTTTTTCTTTGATTTCTTTATCGCTTTTTTCATCGTCGAAACATTGTTGGAACAAAGAAACAATTTCTTCACTGGCTTTTTCAAAAACAAGTCTTGAAGATTTATCGTTCTTAAAATAAACAATAACAGCAAACTTATCTCCACAAAACTTGTAGCCAAAATCATTGTTAATGCTTTTCTCACTTGTTATCGTATATTCAAATTCAACTAATTTATTTCTAACTATTTCTTTTGCTATTTCTTTTTCGTGTTCGAACTTGTAGCTTTGCATAATACATATTCTCCCAAACCAATGTAATTACAAATTCTCAACATATATGAGTTATATAATTTTCATGCTTCGTGGTAAGTGCTGTTGATTATATAAACGCCTAATAACTGTATCAAACCAACACTTCCCACTTGCCGTATCTCCTGCCGCTTTCTCTGCGGATATAGTTTTTATCTTGCAGGGATTTCATAATTCGCTTTATGGTTGCAATAGATTTTCCGGTTGCTTCTACAAGCTCTTGCTGTTTTACTGTCGGGTTCTTTGCCACTAATTCTAAAACCGCAAGTTCTTCTAAAGTGCAGTCCAAAGTATCAAATTGATACTTTGGAACTTTTGGGTTGATACTTTGGGAATTGCTCTCTGCATAATCAATGTGCATATATCTGTTTTTTAGCTCATAATGAGTATCTAACAAAAGATTTGAAAAGAACATTTCCAAAAACTTAGTTGTGGAATGGACGCCTTTTTGCAGGTTATTATAATTAGCACGAACCAATGCATTACGAAAATACCAAGAATATTTCTCGAATGCGTCGTTGTTTACGCTAAAGCCGAATGTTTTCATATATTTTATCATAAATACGGCAGTCGCACGGGTGTTCCCCTCGCTGAACGGGTGAATTTGCCAAATATCCGAAGCAAATTTAGCTAAATGCTTTACAGCCGCATCAACCGACAAACCCTCATAAGAAAATTGTTTTTCGGTTGAAAAATCATAGTCCAAGGTTTCCTTAATACTGTTCCAATCCGCATAGATAACAGTATCGCCATTTAGTACCCACTCTTTCTTTGCGATGTTGTACTGCCTGATTTGTCCTGCGTGACTGAATACGCTCTCGAACAATCTGCGATGAATCGAAAGCCACTCAGCAGGAGAAAATTGAAACGCCTTTTCTCCCAACAACTTTGCAATTCTTGCCGAAACAATGTCCGCTTCTTTGGTTTCATTTTCCGTTTCGGTGCGTACGCAACGCTGCTCATAGTAACTGTGAATACGCTTTTGAACCTCGTCAATTGTGATTTTACCCTCGATATGCTCTTTGGCGGTGTCTAACAAGTAGTCAGAAGTATTCAGCCCGTCAACAGCCTGCAAACCGATGGCTGTTTGCCACGCTTCGCTTTTTTCGGCTTTGTCGGGTTCGCCTTGTTTTATATATTCTTCAAGTTCAAATTGCCAATTCTTATCCGGCATATTTGCACCTCCAAAATCAATTGATAAAGTATTTAAGTACTAAGTACAGTAGAACAATAGCCACGATAATTGAAAACACAATCCACCTTACGACCTTTTTTGATTTATGTTTCGGCCGGTCAGGTTGTTTAGAATCTGTATATTGCAGTTGAGCCGGTTCGTGATTTTGTGCGGATTTTGCAACAGGCTGAGGTTTTGTTGCTTGAAAATACATTGCAAGCGGATCAGTTTGATTTATTATTCTTTCATAAAAATCATCAAGCCATTCATCGTCTCCGGCTTCGCACATAGTTTCTTCGTAGCAATCGGGTTCGTGTACTATTTGATTCCTAATCCAACGATAGTGCTTTAGTTGTTTTAAATCATTTTCCCATCCTCTGACAAGAAAAGAACCATGAGGATTGTTTAGCATTTCCTCTATATAGGCGGATACTCCATATTGAGTTTCAAACATTTCTCCGCATATTTTATCAAGATGCTTGTAAGATTCAATAAAACTCATATATGCCTCCGAAATTTTATTATTTATCCGCTGCAATACCGGATTTCATCCAAGCGTCAATTTCGCTGACTTTGAATTTCCAAAGGCGTCCGATTTTTGCCGCGGGCATATTTCTTCTTTCTATCCAATCAAGTACGGTATCACGGCTGACGCCAAGATATTCGCATATTTCTTTCATTGAGTACCAGCGCTCGATGTTAGAATCCATTAGATTTTCCTCGCTTTCAGATAGTTACAATTATACAAGTCTAGTATATCACACAGAACACTTAAAATCAATGATTATTGCGGATTTATAAGGGAAAAGCAAGATAAAATCAAAGCAAAACGGAGCTGCTACTCAAACGGCTCCATAATGTTAATTATAGTTATTTGTTTTTCTTGTTTCTATTCGGAAAACTACTCTCAAGCCACTCTTCAAACTCCAAAACTTATATTTCTTCTCCTTTTGTTGATTCTGTATTTTTTATTCGTGATTTATACTGCGGATATTCGGTGATAAACCTATCAATCACGCTTGGCTCGTTCCAATAATGCATAGGAAAAACGGCGTCGCAATCGACATGCTCCAAAAAATAAATCATACCGTCGGCATAGTGCTCCTCCTGCCTTGGGTCAAGGGGAACGAATGTAGCTTCAAAATGAGCGCCCTTGATTTTGTCAATCTCTGCACGGTACATGGAAGTCATGTGGCGGTTATCGGCTTCCGTCTCACCCTCCCAATGCCAATCGTTCAAATCACCTGCGTGATAAATCATGCCCTCGCTTGTCTTGACGATAAAAGCAACACCGCTGTCGGTTGAAAGCAGCGTAGTAACCTTTGTACCGTTGTCAAGAATGTAGGTTTGATCGTGATAAGCCGTCGTAACTTTCACACCTACAGGATACTTCTTTTTGCTGATATCTTTCGCCAAAACAGTCTGATAATTCACACCCATATCATCAAGAATTTCAAAGATTTTCGGGTTGAAATGATCTTGATGAAAGTGACTGCAAAAGACGACAACTTCCTTGCTTTTGTCAAGGCTCGGTATCTCGCCTTTGTAATAATCAAAAACATAATAGCAGTTCTCGGTTTCAACCAAAAATCCGCTGTGGTTAATGTATGTTATTTTCATATTGTACCTCTGAAAATTCGGAATTTTGAACAACCGTTATATTTCTTCAATTCCCAAGCTTTTCAAATATTCATAAGTTCCATTATAATATTCAGGCAAGCGTGTGCCGTCCTCCCAAAATCCGGTAGATGTTTTATTGCCATTACCAAACGGTACGCAAATCACCATACCCGACCTTGCACGAGTTAGTAAAACGCGATATGCATTGAGCATATATTTTTGCAATTCTTTTTTGTTTTCGCTATCTACTGCGATTTGCTCATTCCATTTTGAATGGCCGTTGAATTTGTAAAAATGCCACTCTCCATTTTCATATCGCATATCGGCATCCCAAAGCAAACACGTATAATCTAATTCCAATCCTTGTACTTGAATTTCCGTTGCAGCATCCTCAAGATAATTTGACGATCTGGTATCCACCTTATCATCCAAAAACCAATGAACTGCATTTTCATCGCCGGAAGGCAATATATGAATTCCAAGCGGTTTGAAACGAGCAGACTCTTTTGTCACTAACACTCCCGTTCGCTCGCTACCTCTAACTTTTTGATGCAACCAGCGTTTAGCTTTTTGAATATCTCGTGTTAAAACAATCGGATATTTATCTTTGATTTCTTGATACAATTCTGCCGCATTATCTTCAAAACTCAACAAAGAATGAACAAAGGCGGACAATTTTTCTGCCCTGAAAGATCTTAAAGATACACCAAGATGCAAATCATCCGAATATGTAACATGATTATTCTTCTCTAAAAGTTCGTTTACTTTACCTTCTGCATATTCAGCTTCGGTCAATTTTGGTGAAATATACACCTTCCAATCAGGGAAAGTATGATTTAAGGCGTTAATCCATTCCGAGATGCCGGCTTCACCGGTGTTTATTTCTTGACCACCGCCAACTAAGCAAACTATAGTTGCCCAATCTTCTCTTTGGTCTAATGACCAAATCAAAAATTCCGCTTCTGACATTGGGAAATTGGGCACTTTTAATTTGTTGCCATAAGTACCGCCTCGTTTAAGATAATCTGCTAACCTTTTATGTGTCCACGAGCGTTGGGCCTCGTCAAATATTGCAACATGCTCCACTTCACCAAAGCCGGATTTTTCCAACTTAATTGCTTTTTCAGGATCAATTTCCAATATACCGTTTTCAACGGGATTTTTTATTTTAGCAAGCATATTATCACGGTATCTGTGAATCATTTGGATAGACTTGCTAACTTCTCTTCTGGAGTCTGTGAGCTTCTTTTTCTCACCAGACGCTATACATTTTTTACGATTATCCTGTGCAAGAGCTTCAGTTAAAACGGCGACCAAAGGTCCATTGCCGGAAAGGTACACTGCACCTTCATCTTCAACAGGAACATCTTGTCCTTGATAAGTTTGTTTAATTGCTACATCAAGTCCAACAAGTGTTTTACCTGCTCCCGGAACACCGGTTACAAAGCAAATGCTCTTTTTCCCGTTTGTTTTACTATAGTTTATCACCTGGAGAATATATGATATTGTTCTGTCAGTTGAAACCTTATCTGCCTCATGCCTTGTTATATTTTCAACGGAATGATTTTCATAAAGAGACCTTGCCGCTTCAATGATTGTCGGCGTTGGCGCATAAGGACTTATAATCCAATTATCATCAACTTTTGACTCGTTTGGATAACGGAAAAGTATTCTATAAAGCACTTCTAATAATCCGGTTTTGCCTGTAACTAAAGGGTTGACAACCTTATCATCATAGATAGACATTTGGATTGTGTCTGTATGATTTTTATACTCTGTTGCAATCAATACAGGGACTATAATTTTATCTTCGCTCAGCTTATGAAAATTTTTCAAATCAAGAGCATAATCAAGCACTTGGTCAATATCATTTTCAAGAATATTTTTCTCGCCATTCTTAAATTCCAAGCAAAAAATGATTCCATTTAAGAGAAGAACAACATCAACCCTCTTGCCTAATCGTGGTATGTCATATTCAAATATAATTTGACCGTCATGATTTTTTAATTGAGAAATTACGTCTTGCATAATTGTAATTTCATTCTTCCAAGCTTCAATCGTTGTGGTCAAAGCGTTACCGTGATAGCGGTCGCACAATTCACCTAATATTGCGTTTGCGTCTTCATTTATAAATTTATCAAAACCGTTATTATATAAGCATCGTGGATTGTTATTCATACTTTTTCCTCGATTTCTTAGTCATTCTTAATGTAATTATTATATCATAATTCTATTTTACAAACAACATCGCAAACGACAAGCGAGTAAATTTTAGTACTAAGTCAAATATTTTTTCTGAAAACACATCAACAAAACTTGAATTTTTTCTACATATAGTAAATCGTTGTCAAAATAGATGCAAATGTTTTAACCTATTATAATAATAAGCCAAAACTAACCTTTAACTACAATTAACTTATTGCAACTTATGCTTTACCAAAAATATAAAATATGTTATATTTTATATGAGGTGATGAATTATGAGAAATACAATTAAAAAAATTGTAGTAGAAGAATTCTCAAAATTAACCAACACTATTGAAAGTGACTTCAAAAGCAATTACAGACGCAAAGTTAATAACTTTCTCCTTAGCCAAATGGATGAAAATATCACAGCTAGTATGGTTTTTGTAAGTAGTTTCGAATCAAAAAGTGGCTTTGCCATAGAAACTTGTGCCAAAAGAATTGCTCGACTAAAATTTGGTGAAGAAAATGTCCCTGCAATTGTAAACCCGAGAAATCTTGAGCATCATATATCAACACCAGTTAGCGGTCAAATCATTATTACTGATGTAGATACGCATAATGGAAATTTAAGAGGTAAAATTTCAACTTTTAGAGCAAATAATGTTGCTTCGGGAAGAGGAAAAAACAGGCTTGAAAGTGGTGTAACACAAAAAAGCATTAAAGAGAATCTGCTTCCTTTAGCTACAGAATTTAAAACCAAAGCCATATATACAAAACCTGTAGATTTGGCTTTCTTCGATGGTGAGAATTGGAATGTATTAGAATTAAAAGCAGGTGGCGATCTTGACAGTTCAAACGCACCGTCAAATGTTGAAAAACTTTTAACCATTTATGTTGATATGGGTATTGAAAATTGCAAAGCGTATTTTGGAACTCTTTACAATAAAGACGGAGAAGGAAACACTTGGAAAGGTGCTGTTAAAAAGCATATGGCTTTTCCAGAAATGTTTTTGATTGGCAAAACTTTTTGGTCAAAAATACTGCCTGATGGTATTTCATTTGAAGATTTTGAACAGATTTACAAGGAAGCTTTGGAAGAAATTGATTTGAATCACAGAATAAAACTAATGATAGAGGATTGTATTTCATAAATCATGGCTGAATTTAAAATAGAAAAAATCAAATCAAAAAAGTATACACTTATACAGGGCAATTGTTTAGATTACCTAGATAAAATCCCTGACAACAGCATAGATTTAATACTTACCGATCCGCCATATAACATTGCTCAATATTCAACTGGAAATATTAATCTTCCAGGGCGTAGCGCATTAAACAATGATTTAGGCGAATGGGATTTAACTACTATTGAACCTTCAGATTTCATTAAGGATTTCAAAAGGATATTAAAACCAGATGGAAACATCTTTATTTTTACGAGCTATAATTTGATTGGAAAATGGCACGAAGTGTTTGATAAGGAATTCGATACATTTCAATTTTTTATATGGCATAAAACTAATCCAGCTCCAAAAATCTATAAAAACGGATTTTTGAACAGTTGCGAAATGATTATATGTATGTGGAATAAAGGACATAAATGGAATTTTGGAAAACAGAACGAAATGCATAATTTTTTTGAAAGTCCTATATGTATGCGGCCTGAAAGATTATCAAACCCAAAACATCCAGCACAAAAACCAGTAAAGTTACTGGAACACATACTAAAAATAGCCTCAAATGAAGGTGATGTAATTTTTGACCCTTTTATGGGTGTTGGTTCCACAGGAGTTGCAGCATTAAAAAACAACAGAAAGTTTATTGGTTGCGAAATAGAAAAAGAATATTTTGATGCAGCCTTAGAAAGGATTGATAAAGAAAATGTCACGAATAACAGAAAATGATATCCTAATACCGGCATTATATATAATCTATAAGAACAAGTCTGCTACTACAACTATAATAAAGGAACAACTTGTTGAAATGTTTAGACCTACAGGAGAAGATGCTGAAATTCTTCAGGGTAGAAATGACACTAAATTTACGCAAATTGTGAGAAATCTTACCGGTTCGCATTATAATAGTAACCAATTCGGAGAATTAACAACTAAAGATGCAAACAAATTCTCGTTAACACCAGAAGGAAAAGTATTCATTGAAGAAAACATCAGTCAGTGTGAATATATTTCAAACAACTTCTTTACATACAATGAGAATATAGATATTGCGACAAAAATTCACAAATCATCTAAAACAAAACATAATTTAATAATTTATAAAGAAGATGATATTATTAATGAAGGAAAAGCAGGACATTTAAGCACCAAAACAAAATCGCGATCAGACAAATTACGAAAAGCAGCAATAGACTTTTATAAAACTTCAGCAGGACATTTAAAATGTTGTGTGTGCGGATTTGATTTTGAAGAAACATACGGTAACTTAGGAAAAGACTATATTCAAATTCACCATGAACACCCAGTTTGTCAATATGATGACGATGGCGTTGAAGCTTTCATAAAAGATGCTATAAAAAATGTAAAACCATTATGTGCAAATTGTCATTGCATGGTTCATAGAAACAAGAAAAACGCTATTTCTGTTAATGAATTAAAAAAGCTTATAAAATAAACAAATCTCCCAGTGTCAAACTGGGAGATTTGTTATTATAAGATGCTCAACATCTCTATTATTTCTACTTCTGACATTATAAGTATACTGCTTATCGAAACTCATAATATTAAAATCCTTATCATACAGACTACTAATGAAATCTGTATTTTTGATAACCAAAATAAATTTTGCTAATGTCTTTTTCAAGGAATACGCTAGTCTTTCTTGATCATTTTTAGTAAAATCTTTTCCGTCGTAGTCTGAAAAATCAGTATCATAGGGTGGGTCTAAAAACACAAAGTCTTTTTCAGTGAGTTTAATATCTTTAAAGAAATTTTCAAAATCCGAACAATGAATATCCGTATTAGAAAACAACGTATCAATTTCTCTATTAAACATATTATCAATTTTAGACTTCATATTTTTTTTGTTATATGACATTCCGCCATATGGTATATTAAATTCTCCTTTAGAATTATATCTAAACATTGAGCCATAACAATATTCTCTTATAAAATAAAAATTAGCGGCTTGATACTGCATACTTTGATTACTAATTTTACCAAGATTGATATCATTAAATACTTTTCTAAAATACATATAGTATCCACTAGCAAAACCGGTAATAAGATTTTCTTTAAGATCTTGATCAGAAAATGGTTTTTTATCATAATTTGCTAGTGTTCTAACAAATTTATCATGTGCATTTTTTAATAATAAATCATCAAATTGATTTTTGTCTAACAAAAGTTTTTCACTAAAACCAGAATTTATATCATCCGATAAACTAAAAATAAAGTCTTCTAATATTGAATCAATTTCACCTGAATGTACTATTTGATTTCTTAGTTTTAAAAATAAATCTACCAAATAATCGTCTTGTTTGCTACAAACATTAATTAAATTATTAAAGCTATTGTTATAGCAAACAAGCAAATCATACAATTGCTTATCTTGATTTTTTATCAGTTGGTAATATTGAATTAAAGATTGAGAAATATCATTAATTGCTGCACTTCTAGGAGATAAATTGAAGAATAATGCACCACCACCAAAGAATGGTTCAACATATCTATCATAACTAGGAATGTACGGCTTAATTTTTTCTATTTCTCTAGATTTTCCGCCTGGCCATTTTATAATTGGATTCACATTATCACCTCCATATTACAACAACAGTATAACATAAAGCATTCTTTATTAAAAGATGCTTTGTGCACAAAATTCTAATATGTTTTAAAAAAATGTAATAAAATATGAACAGCCATTCCCTTGCAAAACAAAGTAGACAAGCTTTAATTGCATTAAACTCATAGAATTATTTCTTTTTAAACCTTGCAGATAATGGCTTAATATCTGGCTTTTCGTGTTTTATATTATTTGTACCATTAGTTTTGTTTCCATACTTCTAAAAAATTAATTATTTCAAAATTATTTCTTAAATTACGATAAGTTGCAAGTATAAAAAGAGGTTTGCTCTGCAATTTGGGGCGAACCTCTTTTTGCGTGAAAATAATTTGTAAATTTTTCTCAAAACACATCAACAAAAGCGAGTTTTTTCTCTGTATTATAGAGGGACATTTTTTCTATTGTGAAATCAAATGTAAACAAGGTGTAAAGATTTTTGAAAAACACCCGAACAAAACGGGAATTTTTCTCCGTATAGTAGAGGGAGTTTTTTGAATGGTGTTTTTCTTTTGGTTTTCACTTAGCAAAATATTCTCTCGAATAATTTGGAAGGAGGTTTTCGTATGCGTAAAAATTGCAGCGGGCAATTTTTTCTTTTGCCGAACAGGATTTTTGATGAACGGTTATCGCCCAACGAGTTCATCGTTTATTCTTTTCTCGTTCGTGCAAAGGACTCGGCGGGGCAAAGCTTTTGGTCGGTGCCTATGATTGCAAAAAACTGTTCGATGTGTGCTTCCACTTGCAGAAAAGTTTTGCATTTGCTTGAAAGCGAAGGCTACATAACTATCTCGAAACGGTTTATCGGCGGCGAGCAAAAGAGCAATCTATACACGGTCAACAAAATTTAATGCACCGTGCTTTAGGGTTTATCGGCAAAGAATATGAAAAGCTTTCATTTTGAAAAAATATGATTTTTGAAACGAAAATTGATGGCTTTTGAGTGAGTTTTTGAGCGAATTTCAAGCCGTCGATTTTAAAGCAGGATAAAGGGGTATGATTTTCGGGCATTAAAATGCCCGAAAACGCCATCCGGCAAAGCCTGTCGGCTTTTCGATTCGTAATACTTTTGCGTATGATATGAAATTCGTATGCAGTTGAGGCTGTTTTTCGCAGAATATCAAGGCTTTTGCGTATTCAGTCAAGTGTTGCCGTATGATAAACCTATTTTTGAAAAATCAGGCAACGCTGTGAGCAAAAATTGACGAGTTTGCTCAAAAACAGAGTAACTCGTCGGACTAAAACTAAAAACGGCTTGCAGGCGATTTGTGAAAGCCTGTGAGCAAAAACGGAGGTTAATATGAATTACAAATTCACAATGAAAGGTACATCAAATTAAAGGAGGCAGATATAAAATCATAGACGGCGTGTTGCCTTATGGCAGCAAAGGAAATAAATTCTAAAGCATCAGGCAATAATAGTATTGAAAAATCAAGCGGGAGTGAGCCGAAAATCAATACACAAAACATTGCCGATGAGAGAATCAGCACGGAGCTTTGGATGCAGCATTTTGCAAACACACTGTTAAATCAAAATGCGATTGATGACAAAGCCTATCGCAAGTTAATGGGTAAAATCAGCGTGGAAGTCAATCGCAGATACGGAAAGCCAAACTGAAAAGTTCTGTAAAACATTACCAAAACAGGTATCAATCCCCTAATGAACACAGGGGCGAAATACTGTAAAATAAAGCTGGATAATAGAAATTATTTGTGATATTGTCTGCTTGGAAAGGAGTAAAAATATGGATATATATTCAACTCGTGAGAGAATAAGAAAAGAAAATATCAACTTTATGAACCTGCCGTTGCGTGTAACATTTTATGCTCGTGTCAGCACGGATTTTAATGTTCAGTTAAATTCACTTGATAACCAAATAACATATTACACTGATTTCATCAGGAAAAATCCGAATTGGGAATATATTGACGGGTATGTTGACGAGGGTATATCGGGCGTATCGACCGCAAAGCGTGAGCGATTCAACGAAATGATTGAGGACGCAAAGGCAGGAATGTTTGACCTGATTGTAACCAAAGAGGTGTCGAGATTTGCCCGTAACACGCTGGACAGTATTCGCTTTACCCGTGAACTTTTATCAAGCGGTGTGGCTGTGTATTTTCAAAACGACAACATAAATACCCTTGACGAGGACAGCGAACTGAGGCTAACGATTATGTCATCAATGGCGCAAGACGAGTCGAGAAAAATCTCAACCCGTGTGCGATTCGGTCATCAACAGGCTATCAAAAAAGGTACAGTCCTCGGCACAAACAATATGTACGGCTACATCAAAAAAGACGGCAAGCTGATGATTGACGAAACGCAAGCCGACTTTGTGAGAGAATTGTTTGAAATGTATGCCACGGGAAAATTCAGTATGAAACAAATGGAAAAGCATTTTTACCAAAAAGGAATACGAAATTCAAAGGGCAAAATGCTGTCCCATTCTACGATGAGCAACATCATACGCAACCCGAAATACAAAGGTTACTATGCCGGAAACAAGGTGCGAATTACTGACCTGTTCACCAAAAAGCAAAAGTTTTTGCCCGAGGAAGAATGGGTTATGTATAAAGATGAAACCGGCGAAACAGTACCTGCAATCGTCAGCGAGGAGTTGTGGGACAAAGCAAACGAAGTGCTGTATATGCGAAGTCAGGATGTAATCACGGCACAGCACAAGACGGTGCATCAAAACCTGCTGACAGGCAAACTGATATGTGCACACTGCGGTATGCCATACTATCGCAAGGATGCAATAAGCAAGGGCGGAGAGAAAATCTCAAAATGGGTATGCTCGGGCAAGATAAAAAACGGTGCATCAAGCTGTCCGAGTCGAGCGATTTACGAAAGTGAAATCAAGCCGATTATCGAAGATATTTTCAAATCGGGGCAGCAGCATATTGAGGAACTCTCGGCGTGCGTGCTTAAACTTGTGTCAGAAGTTCTTGATACAAACGAAAACAAAGACGAGCTTAACAGGCTGAATCAAGAACTTATCACTCGGCAAAAAATGAAAGCGAAGTTATTGCAATACAACGCTGACGGAAGAATGGACGACAGCGAATTCATACGAATGACTGCCGACTGCGATAACGAAATCAAAGACATTGAGAAAAAAATAAACGCTCTGAACAAAACATCAAAAACCGAACGAGAGATGAAAAAAGAGCTTGCCGAAATCAAAAGCATACTGAAAGCGGCGGAAAAGCACATTGACGGCGAGGAAATCGACAGAGCGTTTGTTGACCGATATATAAGCGATATTACGGTCTATCCCGACGAGGAAATAACACGCTTTGAGATACACCTAAAAGCCGGAACAGCAGTCACCAAAACCCTTCAAAACCTTACGAGCCGTGCAGGTAGCAATAGTAAGAAAATGATTAAGGCTTACGAAGAAAGCATGAAGTAAGCTAAATAATTAAAGCTTATAATTGTTGCGACAAGGCAACGAAAAAAGTCTCCCGTGCTTAATAGTACGGGAGACTTGATTTTTATGCACAATATATAAATATTTAAAACATATTATATATTACAAAATTTAATTGGTGCAATATTAACAAAAAATATCAGTTTTCAAGGCTAAACGAATTAACATATTCGCCGCCGTTAAAAGTATAAACAGCATTATCAAAAATGGTGCTTCTTACAATATCGCCTGAAAGTATTTTTGTGGCATATTTTTTTGAAATATTTATTTTATTATCTTTAACTTCAAAAGCTATTGCACCGGCTTTTAAATTAACTGTATATTCATTTTCAGATTTAACATCTTCATAAGGAATTACAAAACTGCTTTTTCCATTTACAAGTATTGCCTTATGATTATCCTGCGCTTCACTTGCGCAATTATTGATAACTTTACTGTCAAGCACTGTCGGTTTTTGAGGATTTGATACATCAAAAAGCACAAATTTTATACTGTCGGTATATGGGTTGGCATTATCATCCGCATAGCCTATTCCGAGCAATTGATTACTGCTTATAGGGATAAGATTTGTTGAAAAGCCACTGATTTTCACACTGCCCTTAATTTTAGGCTCTTGCGGATTTGAAAGGTCAATTACAAAAAGAGGGTCGGTATTTTCATATGTTATAACATATGCTGTATTGCCTGAAAATCGCACCGCTTGGATACTCTCGCCTTTCGCAAAGCCCTCAATTTCACCGAGCTTTTTTAAACTGCTGTCAAACACATAAAGCTTGTTAATATCGTTTGATTTTTCATCGGACGCGGTTGTTGCAATGCGGAAATTGCCGGCGTATTCATCCATAGAGAACTGATTATTAACTGCACCTGAAACAGTAGCTTTTGCGGTAAATTTTATGCCGGAAGTAATATCTATTTTGTAAATTTCGGTATTAAATTTCAATATTGGGGATATATCTTTAAGCCTACGAGCTTGATTTTGATCATCCCAAATTGAATTGGCAATATAAAGATTATTTTCATTACAATAAATATTTATGCCTGCACCGGCAATTGCTTTGCTTACAACAGTATTTTCTTTGCTTAAAATGTCTATTTCGCTGACTATAAGGAAAGACTCTGAATTAGAATCATTAACAATGCAAATATCTTTTGGGGATAAACTTTTTTCGGCACTGTTTATTTTGGTTTTCGGAAGATAATCTTCATCCGTTTTGCATAAATCAGACGAAATATATCTGTTAGATACAACCAAAAGTTTACCGTTTGTAATACGGGACGATACATAACTTCCCTGCTGCGAAAACGAATATATTTTTTTAGGTTTCTTAATATCGGCAAGGGAATAAATATCAATATTTGTATATTCCCAGCTGTTTTCATCATAAGAATATGACTGTGCAATTAAAGAATTGTTGTAAATATAAATATCGGAAATAAAGGCTTCATTTTCGTCATCATCAACATTGTTATATTCTATTTGTGACATTAGCTTTACTTTCTTTCCGTCCGGCTTATAAATACTGATTTTATTTTCAGAATTACTACTTGCTGTATAAATATATTTCCCGTCATTTTTAATAATATCGGCTTCATCGACATTTTCAACCTGCACATTTGTTTTTGAATAAGTTAATGATGCGGTATCCTTGGCGGTTTCTGCACCTTTAATTGTATCTTTAAAAAAATTATAAGACTTATTGTTTTTTTCAATTGATTTGAAATATTCCTTAATTTCTTTTGCAGAAGAAAAAGTATCAAATACGGCGTTTTCGCTTTTCACCGAATTATTTGTTACCGGCGGCTTTTGATTGCTTTGTGTGAAAGCTAAATTAAGAGATACAGCCACAATTGCAACGCAGGCAACAAGGCTTACGGCAGTTTTAAGCACTTTTGAATTCGTAAATTTTATACGCTTATTATGACTTTTTTCAATTGCATTTTTTATATTGCCACTTTCAAGATTTACCGGCGGTGTAACACCGTCATCATCAAATTTTTTCTTTATAAAATCCAGGTCAAAATCAGTAATAACTTTATCGTATTTATCATTATTTTTCATAAATCATCACTCCAAATAATTTCTCATTTTTGCAAGGCTTCTTGATAGCTTTGAACGAACACTTGAAGGCTTTAAACCGATTATTTTTGAACATTCCTTACTTGTAAAACCTGCCACGGCACAAAGCAGTACAATATCCTTTTCATCATTATTAAGCAAATTTAATGCATTTTTTAAATCTAACGACAAATCACTTTGAGAATCTGAAAGCGATACATCATTTTTCATATCTTCAAAATCGGAATTTGCCCTGCTTTTTGCCTGCAAATCAATATATTTAATACAAGAAGAATGCAAAATTTTAAATATCCACGAAGGAAAAGCGTCTGCTTTTTTAAGCTTATGTATCTGTGAATATGCACTTAAAACACAGTCCATAACCGCATCTTCGGCATCGTTTGCATTTGAAAGCCTATAATATGCGTATTTATACAATCTGTTTTTATACAAATTGTAAAGTTCGCAAAAAGCATTGCTGTCTCCCTTTTGGGCTTTTTTAACAAGTTCGCTTTCTTTCATATTTTTCACCTCTTTTGACGCGTCATATGTTAAGTATAAATAAATTGCCAAAATGTTGCAATAAATTTTAAAAATTCGCCTTTTTTCATTTTTATTTTACAATTTTGTAAATTTTGAAAATATTTTAAATTTAGTATTGTTATAAATGCAAGTCTATTATATAATAGATACAATTAAGATTTTTAATAATGGGTAACTGTCGTTATCATTCGATATAAAGGTAGGACAAAGTGATGATTTTTTCAAGAGATATTGGCATAGATTTAGGCACTGCTAACACTATTATTTGTGATAAAAAAGGCAGAATAATAATAAGAGAGCCAAGCGTTGTTGCAGTTGATGTAAAAACAAAAAGAGTACTTGCAACAGGTGACGAGGCTAAAACAATGATTGGCAGAACACCGGGTTCAATAATAGCTGTAAGGCCGCTTCAGGAGGGTGTTATTGCCGATTTTGATATGACATCGGATATGCTTAAAAGCTTTATTTTCCGCTCAAGCAGGCGAAACATTGTTACCAGAACAAGAGTTGTGGTAAGTGTGCCGAGCGGTGTAACGGAAGTTGAAAGAAGAGCTGTTGAAGACGCTGTACGCTCAGCCGGTGCACAGGATGTTGAACTTATTGAAGAATCAATGGCTGCTGCAATCGGCGCAGGGCTTCCCGTATTTGAAGCTACGGGTTCAATGATTGTGGATATCGGCGGCGGTACATGTGATGTTGCGGTTATCAGCCTCGGAGGAATTGCCGCAAGCAGAAGCATTAAAGTCGGCGGTGACGCATTTGATGAATCCATTGTTAACCATATGAAAAAAGCGCACAATTTGCTTATAGGTAAAAACACAGCAGAAGATATAAAAATAAAAATCGGCTCTGTAAGTTCATATGACGGTGAGGGCGCAATGGATGTTAAAGGCAGAAATCTTACTGACGGTTTGCCGAAAAGCGTTGAAATAACCTCCGCAGAAATAAGAGATGTTTTGGCAGAACCTGTTTCAAAAATCATTGCAGCTATCAAAGAAACTCTTGAGGTTACACTTCCGGAGCTTGCAGCAGATATTATTGACAGGGGCATTTACCTTGCAGGCGGTTCAAGCCAACTCAGAGGTTTGCCGGAACTCATATCAAAAGAAACTAAAATGCAGGTGCATATTCCTGAAAAGCCGCTTGATTGTGTGGCTTTGGGAACATCAATTAAACTCAGAAGGGCATAATAATTATGAAAGACCTTTTTAAAAGCAGTCGTTTCAAGTTAATAATTGTAATAATCGCCTTACTGCTTGTAGGCATGACTCTTTGTGCTGCAAACGGGCATGGCGAAACTGCGCAAAGCGGTATTATAGGCACAATATTCACGCCCGCACATTGGGTTGCAAGCAAAATCAGCAACGGAATTGACAGCATCAGCGAAAATGCAAAAGGCAATGCAGAATATGATGCAAAAATTGACTCATTGCAAAAACAGCTCGGCGAGTTACAAGACCAACTTGCAGATTACAACAATCTTAAAGCGCAAAACGATTTATATAAAGATGCACTTGGACTTAAAGAAGAACATAAGGATTTTGAATTTGCCGAAGCTTCGGTTATCGGCAGGGACAGTGCAAACCCTTACTGCTCATTCACCGTAAGCAAAGGAACTTTAAACGGGGTTAAGGACGGTGCAGCGGTACTTTACGGAAAATATCTTATCGGCGTTATTAAAAAAGCTTATCCCACTTACAGTGTTGTAACCACAATTCTTGACCCTGATTTTTCAGTATCGGCTTATGATATTTCAACAAATGAATTAAGCTTTGTTTCAGGTGATGCCGAGCTTGCACAAAAAGGCATTTGCAAATTTGAAAACCTTTCATCATCAAGCAAGATTTCATACGGTTCAATCATTGCAACAGCAGGCATAAGCAAAAAAATGCCTAAAGGAATAATTATCGGCACAGTAAAAGACATCAGCAATGAAGAAAAAGATATTTCAAGCTACGCTTCTATTGAACCGGGAACAGATATAGAAAAGTTAACATCGGTTCTTATCCTCACAAATTATTCCGAAAGCGAGGGTAAATAATGAGTAAAAGGCAACAGACAATTAAATATATTTTCTACTGCCTTATAATTCTTATTTGTGATTTACTGCAAAATGTGAGCGGCCTTTTTCCTGAAATTTACGGCGCAAGATGTTTTCTTCTTCTTCCGGTAAGTATTATTCTTGCTATGGGTGAAGATGAGAGAAACGGTGCATTATTAGGGCTTTTTGCCGGGCTTTTATGGGATTTAACATCAGGTGTGCATATGGGCTTTAATTGCATATATATTATGCTTATGTGCTTTTTCTCATCAGCACTTGTAACTTACATTGCGAGAAACATTTTTATCACAAATATTGTTTCAATAACAGTAACAACGGTGCTTTACGCATTTATTTATTGGCTGTTTTTCATTATCATAAAGGGAATAAGCGGCGGCGAAATGACGCTTGTAACTTTCTATTTACCGTGTGTAATTTACACACTTGTGCTTACCCCGATAATTTACTTAATTTTAAAGCCGATTAAAAGGAAGCTCAACCAAGCACCGCGGCTTATTATTGAGGATAAAAACCACAAATAAGCGGCAGTTGATAAACAAGGAGATTTTTAGTGAAAAGTAAATATAAAAGTGGCAGAAGTGTTTTTGCACTGATAGTTGTCTGCTTAGTTATCTTTTCATTTGCGGCAGATTTATTTAACATTCAGGTTAAAAACAACGAATATTATGCCGCACAAAATAACACAGAAAGTAAATATGTAGTTGAACTTGAAGCTGCAAGGGGCGAAATTGTTGACAGAAACGGTAACGCACTTGTAACAAATAAGCAGGGAAATTCAATAATTTTAAATGCGGTATTTTTCCCATCTCAAAAAGATAATAAAAGAAGAAATGAAATTATTTATAATCTCATAAAGCTTTTTGAAAAAAACAAGGAAGAATACACTCAAAATCTTCCGTTAAAAATAACAAAAGACGGAAAAGTAAAATTTAAAGGCAAAAAAGAAGATATTGCCACTATGAAAAGTGCGGATATGCTAAATCTTCAGCCATATGCAACAGCGCAAAACTGCTATGATGCAATGATTGAAAAATATGAAATTGAAGGTTATGATGCCGAAACTGCACTGAAAATAGGCAATATTAGATATGAGCTTACAAGGCTTCTTTTTTCATATGAAAATCCTGTAACCATAGCTGATGAAGTAAGTGATGAAACAGTTGCTATGATTAAAGAAGATAAAAAAACTTATCTCGGCGCAGATGTAAGAATTGTGGCATACAGGGAATATGTTGATTCTACAATCGCACCGCATATTTTAGGCACAGTAAGAAAAATAAATGCCGAAGAATATAACGATAAAAAAGATGACGGTTACAAAATTACCGACCAAATAGGTGAATCAGGCATTGAGCGAGCTTGCGAAAGCGAACTCAGGGGTACACCCGGTGAACTTACAATTACAATTTCAAAAGACGGAACCGTTTCACAGGAAATAACGAAAAAGCCTATTCAGGGCAACACGGTGGTATTGACTATTGACCGTGATTTGCAGGTGCTGGCACAAAAAAGGCTTGCATCCGTTTGCAACAAGGTTAACGCTGCTTCATCGGCAGGCGCAGTAGTTGTGGAAGATGTTAACAACGGTGACTTACTCGCCGCCGCATCATACCCTACTTACGATTTAAACGATTATTACGATAAATATGACGAACTTATTTCAAACCCACGCAATCCGCTTTGGTCAAGATTTGCTATGGGTACTTATGCACCGGGTTCAACCTTTAAGCCTGTTGTAGCAAGTGCTTCGCTTGAAGAGGGTTCAATAAGTTCCGATACTATTTTCAACTGTGGCGGTAGAATGAAATACAGAGGTCAACCGTTCAAATGCTTGCGTGGCAATGCACACGGCGGTGAAAATGTAAAAACAGCGCTTCGTGATTCGTGTAACATTTTCTTCTACAATTGTGCTATGAGAGTCGGCATTTCTAAAATTGACGAGTACGCAAGTGCATTTGGTTTAGGTGAAAAAACAGGTGTTGAAATTGCCGAATCGGCAGGTATACTCGCCTCCCCTGAAAACAGAGAAAATAACGGCGGCATATGGAATGCCGGTGATACACTTCAAACTGCTATCGGCCAAAGTGATAACCTTTTCACTCCGCTTCAACTTGCAAACTACTGTTCAACAGTTGCAAACGGCGGAACAAGATATGAACTTCATTTTGTAAAATCAATCATTTCTTCAGCCACTGGTTCGGTTAATGAAAAAACAAAATCTGTTGCCGAAACAGTAGGATTGAGCCAAAGTACAGTTAACACAGTGCATCAGGGTATGCGCCTTGTTGCTACAAACGGTGGCCCGTATTTAGTATTTTCCGATATGAAAACAAAGGTTGCCTGCAAAACAGGTACATCGGAAGTTAAAGTAAACGGTGTTAAGAGGAATAACGGTTTTCTTATCACATTTGCACCATATGAAAACCCTGAAATTGCAGTATCATCAGTAGTTGAGCTTGCTGGTTCAGGTTCGGAAACAGCAGAAATGACTAAAGATATTATCAATTATTGGTATCAAAACAACACCGACGCAAAAACAAACCAAAAAGTCGGAACGCTTTTACCTTAATTTTTTAAGGCTTATATATAATTTATTGTTGAATAAAAGCTGATTTTGTGATAAAATAAATTGATTTGGTATAGATATAATATTTTAAGACAGTAAACATTTTCAATAAACGAAACTAATTTTGGAGGAAAACTATGAATATAGCTTTAATTGCACATGATGCTAAAAAAGAACTGTTAGTTCAGTTTTGCATTGCTTATTGTGGGATTATCAGCAGGCACGATGTTTGTGCAACAGGCACAACAGGTAAGCTTGTTTCCGAGGCAACAGGCCTTAAAATAAACTGTTTTCTTGCCGGAAGCCAGGGTGGCGGGCAGCAAATAGCAAGCCGAATTGCTTGTAATGAAATCGACCTTTTAATTTTCTTTAGGGACCCGCTTTCACCAAAGCCGCACGAACCGAGTGACCACGACCTTTTGCGCCTGTGCGATGTGCATAACATTCCATTTGCAACTAACATTGCCACAGCAGAAGCCTTAATACGCGGTGTTGAAAGAGGCGACTTTGAATGGAGAGAGATTGTAAACCCAAGATACAATCCATCAAGATAAAACAATAATGGGTGAGTTTTACCGCTCACCCAATTTTTATGATACAGTAACAGGAGAACAATATGGCACTTATAACTAAAGCTATTAAAGGCACAAAAGATGTTTTGCCTAAAGATGTACACAAAAATCAATATATTGAAGCAACTGCTTTGGATATAGCTTCAAAATTCGGATATAAAGAGATAAGAACACCTGTTTTTGAACATACGGAACTTTTTCAGCGAGGTGTAGGTGACACTACCGATGTAGTTCAAAAAGAAATGTATACATTTGATGACAAGGGCGGCAGGTCAATCACTTTAAGGCCGGAAGGCACTGCCGGTGCTGTTCGCTCTTTCCTTGAAAACGGACTTTGCAATGAAGCACTTCCGCAAAAGGTTTGCTATCTTACATCTTGTTACAGATATGAAAAACCGCAGGCAGGCAGGCTAAGGGAATTTCACCAATTTGGTGTTGAATGTTTCGGTACAGCCTCCCCTCTTGCCGACGCAGAAATAATTGCGCTTGCAAAATCAATTTTCGATACACTCGGTGTTCGAGATTTAAGCCTTGAAATAAATTCAATCGGTTGTCCAAAATGCCGTGCTGAATATCACAAAGCACTTAAAGAATACTTCGCTTCACGCAAGGATGAACTTTGTGACACATGCAAGGGCAGACTTGACAGAAACCCTATGCGTATTCTTGACTGCAAAAGCCCTATTTGCCACGAAATTGCACAGGGCGCACCGGTAGTTATTGATTACCTTTGCGATGAATGCAAAGAGCATTTTGAAAAAGTACAGAAATATCTTGATGCACAAAATATTGAATATAAAATCAATCCGCAAATTGTAAGAGGACTTGATTATTATACAAAAACAGTGTTTGAATTTGTTTCAAACTCAATAGGCGCGCAAGGAACTGTTTGCGGTGGCGGCAGATACGACGGACTTGTTGAAGAACTCGGCGGCCAGCACACAGCGTCACTCGGCTTTGCAATGGGACTTGAAAGGCTTATGCTTCTTATGGAAGCGCAGGGTTGTGAATTTCCACAAGCCGAAAAGCCGGATTTATTTATTGTTGCACTCGGCGAAAAAGCTACGCTTAAAGCACTTGAAATAGCTAAAGATATGAGAGAAGAAGGTTTTTCTGCTCTGTTAGACCTTAACCAAAGAAGTGTAAGGGCGCAGATGAAATATGCAGACAAGCTTGGTGCTAAATTCAATGTTGTAATCGGCGACAATGAAGTTGAAAACAAAATTGCCAAGCTTAAAAATATGCAAACGGGCGAAGAAACCGAAATTAACCTCGACACATTTGTAAGCGGTTTTTATAACATATCTCTTAATGACCAGCTTGCAGATTTGGAAATAAACGGTGAAGAATTTGATTTTGGCTCACTCTTCGGACTTAAGAACAGTGAGGAAGAATAATAACTTATTTGTGAAAGGTTAAATAAAATGGATACAATTAAGGGACTTAAAAGAACAAATTATTGCGGTGACCTTAGAATTGAAGATGTAGGTAAAGAGGTTACCCTTTTTGGTTGGTGCCAAAGGCAGCGTGACCTCGGAAATCTCATTTTTATTGATTTGAGGGACAGAACAGGCCTTATTCAGCTTTCATTTAACGATACAACCGACAGAGAAGTTTTTGCAAAAGCACAAAGTGTAAGGGCAGAATATGTTGTAGCCGCAGTTGGTACAGTTTGTGAGCGTGAAAGCAAAACAAACAAAATCGCAACAGGTGATATTGAAATCAATGTAAAGGAATTTCGTATTATATCAAAAGCTGAAACTCCGCCTTTTGAAATTGCAAAAAGTGAAAAAGTAGGTGACGAAACAACACTTAAGTACCGTTACTTAAATCTTCGTAACGAAAAGCTTACACAAAATATCTTAATGCGACATAAAATTGCAAAAATTGCAAGAGAATATTTTTATGATAATGATTTTATCGAAATTGAAACACCGATGATGATTAAGTCAACACCGGAAGGTGCGAGGGACTATGTTGTTCCTTCTCGTGTTCATAACGGTAAATTCTACGCACTTCCGCAATCGCCGCAAATTTACAAGCAGCTTTGTATGATTGCCGGATTTGACAGATATATTCAGCTTGCACGCTGCTTCAGAGATGAGGACTTGCGTGCAGACAGGCAGCCTGAATTCACTCAAATCGACCTTGAAATGTCATTTGTAGACACAGATGATATTATGCAAATGGCAGAGGGCTTTATCAAAAAGCTTATGAAAGAAACAATAGATGTTGATATTGATTTCCCTCTTCCTCGTATGACTTTTGCCGAAGCGCAGGAAAAATACGGTTCAGACAAGCCTGATACCCGTTTTGGTATGTTGATTCAAGATATAACAGCCTGGGCTGATAAAACTGATTTTATCGTTTTCAAAAACGCTATCCAAAACGGCGGCTCGGTAAGGGCAATAGTTGCTAAAAGTGCAGCTAATGTATATACAAGAAAGAAAATTGACAAACTTACAGAACATGCAAAAGGTATCGGCGCTAAAGGCCTTGCTTACATAAGATGGGCAGACGAAGCACCTACCTGTTCTTTCAATAAATTCTTAAAAGACGGCGAACTTGATGAACTTATCGGCACACTCGGTGTTGAAAAAGGCGACTGTGTATTTATTGTATCTGACAAAACAAGCGATGCACTTTCAGTTCTTGGCGCTCTCCGCCTTATTGTTGCAAAAGAGCTTGATATTATTCCGCAGGGTAAATGGAATTTCCTTTGGATTACAGAAATGCCGTTTTTTGAATACGATGAAGAAACAGGCGAATGGCTTGCAATGCACCATCCTTTCACAATGCCTATGGAAGAATGCATTGATTACCTTGATACAGATAAAGACAAGGTTAGGGCTAAAGCATTTGATCTTGTATTAAACGGCACGGAACTTTCATCCGGCTCAATGAGAATTACAGATTGTGAACTTCAAAACAAGATGTTTGAACTTCTCGGTATGGAACAGGAAGAAATTGACGCAAAATTTGGCTTCCTTGTTGAAGCGTATAAATACGCCGCTCCGCCACACGGTGGTATGGGCATTGGACTTGACAGGCTTGCAATGCTTATTTGCGGTGCAGACAGCTTGAGAGATGTTACAGCGTTCCCGAAAGTTCAAAATGCAAGCGAACTTATGAGCGGTGCACCAAGCTATATTGATGATATTCAGCTTGATGAACTCGGAATTAACATTACAAAGGAAGAAAAAGATGAGCAGTAATTTCTTTGCAATGGTTAACAGAATGAAGCTTATCGACAGATGGGCTTTGATGAACAATACAACCAAGGAAAACATAGCCGAACACAGCCACTGCGTTGCAGTAATTGCTCACGCTCTTGCACTTATCGGCAACAAAAAATTCGGCAAAAACTACAATGCCGAGCGTGTTGCACTGCTTGCACTGTATCACGATACTACCGAGGTAATTACAGGTGATATGCCAACTCCGGTAAAATATTATAATGATGATATAAAAAATGTTTATAAAGATATAGAGAGTATTGCCGGCAAGCGACTTCTTGATATGCTGCCTGATGAATTAAAAGAGGATTACAAACCTTTTTTTGAAAAAAAGGAAGAAGATATTGAGTTATGGAAACTTGTAAAAGCTGCCGATAAAATAAGTGCACTGATAAAATGTATTGAAGAATACAGAATGGGCAACCGCGAATTTGAAAAGGCACTTGAAGCACAGCAAAAGAAAATTGAAGAAATAGACCTTAAAGAAGTTGAATACTTCCGCAAGAATTTTCTTAATTCATACTATTTGACACTTGACGAGCATACAAAATAAATATGGAAACTGCTATTTTAAACAGCAAAATCAAATCAAGCACACAATCAGGAGCATATAAAATTATGCTCCTATTTGCTTTTATTTTACATATAGGCGTGTTTATATATTTTATGATAAACACACCGATTCATACAGACGAAGTAATGACTGTTTTAAACGCAAACAACCTTGCAAAATCCGGCACCGATATTCTTGGTGAAAAGTTGCCGATATATTTTGATACCTGGCTTTACGGCGGGCAATCCCCTTTTGCTACATATCTTGTTGGGGTTATGATTAAGCTTTTTGGTTACAGCTTATTTGTAACAAGAGTACCGATGTTTGTTTTTTCAATGCTCGGCCTTGTTGCATTTTATAAATTTTTAAAAGAAGTTATACCTGAAAACGAAACGCTTATTAACATAGCTTTTTGCCTCGCCTGCATTTCACCGTGGCATTTATATTCAAGTGCATTTACGCTTGACTGCAACTTCCTGCCGCATATTGCAATGTTTGGAATGTACTTTCTTGCCAAAGGAATTAACAGCACAAAAAGCAAATATTTCGTTTTTTCAATGTTATTTTTCGGCTTGGGATTTTACTGTTACATATTAAGTGCGATTATTATACCGGTTCTTCTTGCAGTTCTTTTCTTAATATTACTGATTAAGAAAAAAGTATCATTTAAAAATACAATTATAAGCGTTATTACGATTTTTATTGTGGCAATTCCTTTTATTTTACAGGGACTTGTTCAATTCGGTATAATTGAAAATCTTAATTTTCTCGGCTTTTCAATTTCAAAAATGCCGTATTACAACAGAGCCGTCGAAAGTTCATCCTCATTTATCCAAAATGTTATATCCGGATTTGCTTTCACGGTATTTCCTGATTTAGTTACTATAAATTCCTGCTCTTTTAATTATCAAAATTCATTCGGCGGAATACTTCTTTTGCTTGGAATTATATACTTAATCATTACAAGAAAAAAAGAACTTTCTTTAGCCAAAATTATAGTTATATCATTTAGCATTTCAGCTTGCATATCATTTGGATTTGCATATTTTTATTCAGCAACTTACAGATTTAATATATATAATTACATATTTATTTTAGGCACTGCATTTGGAATACAATTTATAAGCAGTGCAAAAATAAAAAATATAGGAAAAATCACAATCATTGCTTTAATAATAAGTTCACTTGCAATCAGCGGTTACAGCTTTGCCTATTACTTTAATAAAGATAAAATAGAATCAGATATTTTTTATGAAAAATCAATAACAAATTCATTGGATTTTGCCGAAAATAAAACAAATAACAGCATTGATATTGTCTATTCAAATAATAATATTGTATTTATTAAAATGGCAAGAAATCAGCGTTTATATATTTCAACAATATTTAAATATATAAACGAATATGATAGCTCAAATGTCAAAGAAGAAATGTTAAATATTTATATTAACAGCAAAAATCCAAATGAAAACACATTAAAAATCAAAAATAATAATTCAATTAACTTTGTAAGCCCCAAAAAAATATTAAACGATGATGTATTTATTGCCGAAACAGATGATATAAGCACTTTAAAATATGATAAAAAATTATACAAATACAAATCTTTTGGTGAATATACTGTTTTTTATAAATAATTTAAAACAAAATGGATTTATAACTTATGAAAAATACCTTGGTAAATAACAAAGAAAAAACTGAAAATACCAAATATAAAATTATGCTCCTATTTGCTTTTATTTTGCATATAGGCGTATTTATATATTTTATGGTGAAAAAGCCTATCAATATTGATGAAGCTATGACTGTTTTAAACGCAAACAGCCTTGCAAAATCCGGCACCGATATTCTTGGTGAAAAATTGCCGATATATTTTGATACCTGGCTTTACGGCGGGCAATCCCCTTTTGCTACATATCTTGTTGGGGTTATGATTAAGCTTTTTGGTTACAGCTTATTTGTAACAAGAGTACCGATGTTTGTTTTTTCAATGCTCGGCCTTGTTGCATTTTATAAATTTTTAAAAGAAGTTATACCTGAAAACGAAACGCTTATTAACATAGCTTTTTGCCTCGCCTGCATTTCACCGTGGCATTTATATTCAAGTGCATTTACGCTTGACTGCAACTTCCTGCCGCATATTGCAATGTTTGGAATGTACTTTCTTGCCAAAGGAATTAACAGCACAAAAAGCAAATATTTCGTTTTTTCAATGTTATTTTTCGGCTTGGGATTTTACTGTTACATATTAAGTGCGATTATTATACCGGTTCTTCTTGCAGTTCTTTTCTTAATATTACTGATTAAGAAAAAAGTATCATTTAAAAATACAATTATAAGCGTTATTACGATTTTTATTGTGGCAATTCCTTTTATTTTACAGGGACTTGTTCAATTCGGTATAATTGAAAATCTTAATTTTCTCGGCTTTTCAATTTCAAAAATGCCGTATTATTCAAGAGGTTCGGAATTAAAACTTAATAACATACTTGAAAACTTGGGCGAAGGAATAATATCGCTCTTATTCACGGATATTTACAGTTTTAATGCAAAAGGTGTAAATTCGTTCAACTTTGCAAATTCATTCGGTTCAGTTGCTCTGCTTGCAGGTGTTATAACCCTTATACTAAATAAAATAAGAAAAAGAAATGATTTCGGCATTTTTTTGAAAGCTGTTATTATTTCAACACTTGTAAGTTCGGCGACAGTATGTTCGCTCACTTTTTATGCAACTGCGCTTTACAGATATAATATATATAATTATATTTTCATCATAATAAGTGCTTACGGTATATACAGTGTATCAAAGCTGTTTAAAAAGCCACGGTTTAAAGAAGTTACAAGTTTACTTGTTGCAACTTCACTGATAATCACCACATACTGCTTTGCATATTATTATAAAAACGATGTTATTAACACCAATACATTTTACACATCAAGCGTTGAAGAATGTTTAAATTATAATAAAAGCAATAAAAATGTAACGCTTGTTTGTGTAGATGAAGAAACAAATATCAACAGCGGCCAAATAACAGAAAGAATGATAATTGATACTTTATATCATCATATAAACGAAAAAGATTTCACTGATATTGAAGCCTTGCTTTATAAGGCGGGATATTTTAATAACAACGATTTTTCAAACTTGCCTAAATTTACAAAGGATAACAGCATTGAATTCAAAAATCCAAAAGAAAAAATAATCGAAGATTATGTAATAGTTTATTCACCGCAGTTAAAAAACCTTAAATATGATAAAAATCAATATGAAATTATAGATTTCGGAAGTTTTGTCGTTTTAAACAAAAAATAACAGTATATATAAAATAAAACTGTTAAAGACTTGTTGCATTTTAAATGTAGCAAGTCTTTTTGTTGTGCATAATATACAATAATCGCACTTTCTGTTTGGTGATTTGATACAATATCTTCGGCATTATACACAAATATCCACTATATTTTTTGTGCAATGTGCTTGACAAACTTATTTTTTGTGCTATAATGAAGGCACAAAAGCAAAGGAGGTTATATGTATGCTTAAACAACTTATCAAGTGTGCAAAAATCCTTGCCGAAATTGACAAGGCATATAACAGATAAGCACACGCTAAAGTGTAAAACTTCGGTCGCTTCATAGGAAGTGACACAAATTCTAACATTCAGCCACAGAGAAATCTGTGGCTTTTATTTATATTATTATTGAAAATAATATAAAGGTATGCTATATTGAAATTATAAATATATTACAAAGGGGAATTATTATGACAACAGGGCAAATAATCGGCATTATCATTGCAGTGGCAGTAATATTAGTTTTAATTTACATTTTTACCACCTACAATTCACTTGTAAAGCTGAAAAACAAGGTTGAAGAAGCATTTTCAACAATGGATGTATATTTGAAAAAGCGTTGGGATTTAATACCAAACATTGTTTCTACTGTTAAAGGCTATGCAAAGCACGAAGCTGAAACACTTGAAAATGTAATTAAAGCAAGAAACAGTAATTACCAAAATATGAGCGAGGAAGAAAAAATTGAAGCAAATGCAAGTATTTCAAAAAGCATTCCAAATTTCAGTGTACTTGCAGAGCAGTATCCTGACCTTAAGGCAAACCAAAACTTTCTTGATTTGAGTTCACAGCTAAAAAGTGTTGAAAACGACATTGCAAATGCAAGAAAATATTACAATGCGGTTGTAAGGCAATATAACAACAAAATAGAAATGTTTCCTTCAAACATAGTTGCAAATATGTTTAAATACAGCAAAAAAACAATGTTTGCAGTTGATGATACAAACCAAAGGCAAAATGTTAAGGTTGAATTTTGATGAAAAAAATTAAATATATTATAAGCCTGATTATTATATTAAACATTTGCTTTTTACAAGGCTTTTCTGCTTTTGCGCAGGATGATGATTTGCAAAATGAGCCATATTATTTTAAAGCATATGATGTTAATATAATTGTAAATGAAGATAACAGCTTTGATGTTACAGAAAATATCAATGCGTATTTTAATGAATCAAGGCATGGAATTTACAGAACAATTCCGCTTGAAAACCAAGTTAAGCGTGCAGACGGTTCAAGCCATACGGTAAAAGCAAAAATAAAGAATATAAAAGTAAGTGAAGAAGCTGAAACGGATAAAACATCATCCTACTGTACAATAAAAATAGGCAATGCTGACACTTATATTGAGGGCGAACACAGCTATAAAATTTCATACACATATATGCTTGGCGAAGATACAAATGTGGGCTTTGATGAATTGTACTACAACATAATAGGCAACAGCTGGGATACTTACATTCAAAATGTAACATTTAAAATCACTATGCCCAAGGCTTTTGATAAATCAAAACTCGGCTTTTCAACCGGTGAATACGGTACAGCCGGAACATATGATATTAACTATAATGTTAACGAAAATGTGATAACCGGTAATGTTACAAAAATACTTGAACCAAATGAAGCATTGACGGTAAGATTAGAACTTGACGAGGGATATTTTTATTTTAATAAAGCTTTATATAATTTCAAATTGTCGCTTTTGCTGATAATACCTATTATTGTTTTAATCACCGTGTTTATACTTTGGCTAAAATACGGAAAAGACGAAAAAGCGGTTGAAACAGTTGAGTTCTACCCACCCGATAATATGAACAGTGCCGAGCTTATATTTTGGCGTGACGGAATAATAGCGTCAAACGAAAAGCTTACTGCCCTACTGATTGAACTTGCAAATGACGGATATGTTCAAATTGAAGAAATTGACACAGGCAATAAGCGAAAAAGCGATTTTGTAATAAAAGCACTTAAAAGTTCATATACCGGAAATGACAAAGATAAAGAAATATTCTTTAACGGCCTTTTTTCAAACGGAGCAAGAAGCAAAGTATATAAAGAAGATTTAGAGGATAGTTTTTATAACACTCTCAACTTAATTCGTGAACTTCATAACGAGCCTAAAAAAAGGCATATGGTATTTAGTTTAAAATCACTTTATATGCGAATTGCCGGCTGGGTATTATCCGCATTAAGCTTATTTGCTGTTTTATTTGATTTTTCAAATCTTTTGGACAGCAAATATAAATCAATGTTTACTTTTATTGGAGTGTGCATTTCGGTACTATCGTTCATACTTTCATTCTTTATCAGAAAAAGAACTGATGAGGGTACTAAAATGCTCGGCAGAATAAATGGATTTAAAAATTTCCTTGAAAGTGCAGAAAAGGAAAAGCTTGAAGAACTTGTAAACGATAATCCCGAATACTTTTATAATATCCTGCCTTATGCATATGTACTCGGTGTATCTGACAAATGGATGAAAAAATTTGAAGGTATTACTATGGAAGCTCCGCATTGGTATTACAGCTACTATCCATACTCATATATAACCTTCGGAAGATTTATGAGAAACACTATGAGCACACCAATTAACTATATGGTGGCAATGCCTAAATCATCAGGTTCAGGTGGAGGCTTTTCATCCGGTGGCGGCGGATTTTCCGGCGGAGGAGTCGGCGGTGGCGGCGGCGGAAGCTGGTAAACCATAAAAAGCTCAAATATTTAAGACGGTAATCTGAAAATCGGATTACCGTCTTTTTTGTATGAAAATGTTTACTTATAATAAAAAATAATATATAATGTATTCGCATTGTATCCGCCGGCAAAATAAATTGCCAAAGTTTAGTGCATTTGTGTGTTTTGCACTTTAGCTTAGGAACAGTAGCAGAAAGGAAATTTAATATGAAAACAAACACAAAAAAAATCGCCGGGGTAGGACTGCTTTCAGCAATCGTGGTAGTATTGCAGCTTTTAGGCAGTTTTATACACTTTGGCCCATTTTCAATCTCACTCGTACTTATTCCGATAGTAGTAGGTGCTTCGCTTTACGGTGCTTTATCAGGCGCGTGGCTTGGTCTTGTATTCGGCATTACCGTTTTACTTTCAGGTGACGCAGCGGCGTTTTTAACTGTTAACCCTGCCGGAACAGTAATTACCGTTATATTAAAGGGTGCGCTTGCAGGCCTTTTGGCCGGCGGAATTTATAAGTTACTCGAAAGTAAAAACAAAGCAGTTGCAACAATTATTTCCGCAATTGTTTGCCCTGTTGTTAACACAGGTATATTTTTAATCGGTTGTCGCCTTTTCTTCTTTGACACAATCAAGGAATGGGCAGGCGAAACTAACGCATTTGTTTATATGATAACAGGTCTTGTAGGCTTCAACTTCTTATTTGAGCTTGGTGCAAACATCATTCTTTCGCCAACAATTGTTAAGCTTACAACACTCGGCAGAAGGGAAAGATAAAAATGATTTTAGCTGTTGACATCGGCAATACAAATATTGTTCTCGGCTTTCTTGAAGGGAAAGAGCTTGTAAATGAATGCCGCCTTTCAACTTCACTTAATGATTCGGCTGAGGAATACGCAATAAAACTGCACAGCATACTTGAAATATGCAAAATAAACCCTGACAGTATCGAGGGAAGCGTAATTTCATCAGTAGTGCCACCGCTTATCCGTACTGTATCAAAAGCAATTATGCTTATTACAGGCAAAAAATCCATAGTAATCGGGCCGGGGGTTAAAACAGGGCTTAATATAAAAACAAACAACCCTGCCGAACTTGGCGCAGATATGGTAGCAGGCGCAGTTGCAAGCATTGATAAATACTCTTGCCCGCAAATAATATTTGATTTAGGCACTGCAACCACAGCTTCGGTTATTGATAAAAACGGTTGCTTTATCGGCTGTTCAATATTGTGCGGTGTTAAAACAGCATTAAATGCATTATCTTCCAAAACAGCCCAGCTTCCGCAAATTGACATAACAGCTCCTAAAAATGCTATTTGCACAAATACCATTGACTGTATGAGGAGCGGTACTGTTTACGGAACTGCCGCAATGATTGACGGACTTGTTAAGCGATTTGAAAAAGAGCTTGGTGAAAAAGCAACAGTTATTATTACAGGCGGCCTTGGCAGTGTAATAGCAAAGCATTGCGAAACACAGGCAATAGTTGATAAAAACTTAATTATCGACGGGCTTCGCCTTATATATGATAAAAACACACAAGAGAAAGGGAAATAATAATTATGGCTTTGTACCGTGCTTTCAAAGCATTTAGGCCTGAAAAATCAAAGCAGGCGCTTATTCCGGCACTTCCTTATGATGTTATGAACAGTGAAGAAGCAAGAGAGGCTGTCAAGGGAAACCCATATTCATTTTTACATATTGACAAGGCTGAAATTGATTTACCGAAAGGCACTGATGTATACAGTGACGAAGTATATCAAAAAGCAAAAGAAAATCTTGAAAATCTTGAAAAAACAGGCGCACTTATTCAAGATGAAAAGCCTTGTTTTTATATTTACAGGCAAATTATGAATGGCAGAAGCCAAACAGGTATAGTAGGCTGTGCATCTATTGATGATTATATGAACAATATAATTAAAAAGCACGAATACACCCTTGCAAGAAAAGAAGAAGACCGTATTCGCCATGTTGACACCTGCAATGCAAACACAGGACCGATTTTCTTGACATACCGCAAAAACGATACAATCAGCAATGCAGTAAACGCTTGGGCAAATAATAATGAGCCTATTTATGATTTTGTATCAGACTCGGTTAAACAAACGGTTTGGAAAATTGATGATGAAAATACAATAAATCTTATTTCAGGCGAATTTGATAAAATCAGCGCATTATACATTGCCGACGGGCATCACAGATGTGCATCGGCAGTTAAAGTAGGCCAAAAAAGGCGTGAAGAAAAGCCTGATTTTACCGGCGAAGAAGAATTCAACTTTTTCTTATCTGTTGCTTTTCCTGATGACGAGCTTGAAATTATGGATTATAACAGAGTTGTAAAAGATTTAAACGGTATGAGTGATAATGAATTCATCACCGCAATATCTGAAAAATTTGATGTTGAGAAAGTCGGTGGGCAGTATAAACCTTGCAAACGCCATACTTTTGGTATGCTTATCGGTGAAAACTGGTACAAGCTTACAGCTAAACCTGAAATCATTGATGAAAGCGACCCTGTTAAAAGGCTTGATGTATCAATCCTGCAGGATAATCTGCTCTCCCCTATTCTTGATATTGACGACCCGAAAACAAACAGAAGAATAGATTTTATCGGCGGAATAAGAGGGCTTAATGAACTTGAGAAAAGATGTAAGAAAGATATGCACCTTGCATTTGCAATGTATCCGACCTCAATTGGCGACCTTATGTCAATCGCTGACGCTGATTTGATTATGCCGCCAAAATCAACTTGGTTTGAGCCTAAGCTTCTTTCGGGAATTTTTATTCATCATTTGAGTTGATTTATTGTACTATTTTAATTTTTTGTATATTTATACAGCTAAAAAATACAATACACTTGCAATTATTTTAAAACGGTAGTAAAATAAAACTACCGTTTTTTTGTTTTATTATAAATTTAACTATGGAGGTTGTGTGATGAAAGAAGAAAACAGAAAATATGCGCGTGAAGCAATGGACATCGTTGAACACGCAGCACATAAAATCGGCTCGCGTTTGCCGGGCTCTGACGGAGAAATTAAATTACATAAATATATGGGTGAAAAGCTCCGTGAAATCGGCATTGAACCGCAAACAGAGGAATTTGCCGTATCACCTCGTTCAGGTATCGGTGGACTCGGCTATGCAGGCTGGTCAGGTGTGATAATCAGTATCGGCGCAATTATTGCAATTTCCTGTGGCTTTGAAAAGCTTTGGTATGCACTTGGTGCGCTTGGCTTACTCACTATTTTTTGGCTTGTAATGAGCTGCTTCTTTTACAAAACTTGGTTTGATATGTTCTTCCCGCAGGAAATCAGCCGTAACACACTCGGTGTTTTAGAGCCGGAGGACGGAAAATACGATTATACAATCATACTTTCAGGCCACACCGATACATCTTGGTGCTGGAGGCACAGTGAACACGCATATAAATATAAAGATACAAAGCCTGTAATGGGACTTGTTGCTACATACGCCAAAGTAGGCTTTGGCGCAGTTTGTTTCTTCTTCATCGCTCTTTTCTCTGCATTTATGGCAATAGTAAATATTTGCAACTTTGCAGGCGCATCTTGGACTCAAACTATGATGGCATCACACGGTTGGGAAGTATTTATGTTTATTATGAACTTTGTTCCTATCGTTACCGCTATCGGCTCTTTATTCGTAGTAATGTGGGGCGACCCTAACCCAAGAAACGCATCGCGCGGCGCTATGGATAATGCAACAGGTATCGGCTTAAGCTATGCAGTAATTAAGTATTTCAAGGAAAATCCTGATAAAATGCCAAAGAACTGCCGCATAGTTGACGCTAACATCGGTTCTGAAGAAGCAGGATTAAGAGGTTCGATGCACTTTGCACAGGAACATCGTTTTGATGATTTAACAAAAAATGCTTGGAACATTAACATTGACTCCGTAGCTGATAAAGATTACTTTGAAGTTGTTATTAAAGATGACTGGCAAGGTGTTAGGTTTGATGCCGATATGGAAAAAATGTTTAAAGATACATTTAACGAAATGGGTATTAAATCACTTACAAACGGATGCATCCACAACCCTGTCGGAGGCTGTGATTCAACCCCTATGACAAAAGCAGGCATTAAATCAGTTACATTTGCTGCTCAAAACCCAATGCTTACTTACTATTATCACACCTGGCGTGATATGCCGGAGCGTTTTGAAATGGAAACAGTAGGCGACGGATTTGATGTTGTACTTTCGGTTATTGACAAGATTGCTAAATTCCAGGAAGAAAAAGGTTACAACGGCCCTCAAAAGAAATAATCACTATATAAAAATAAACCGCTGATGATATTTTTTCATCAGCGGTTTTTATATCTTTTCGGGATTATCTGTTCTGTCAAGCAGGAAATCTATATTGGTATTGAAAAAATCTGCCAAAATAATAAGTGTTTCGGTTGGGGGAATACGCTCGCCCGTTTCATACTTTGAAATCAAGGCCTGCTCTATCCCCGTTTGCATTTGAAGTGCAATTTGAGTCATTCCCCTGTCTTTTCTTATTTTTTTTAAGTTTTCACCCATATAATCACCTAATGACATTATGTCATATTTTATTATTGACAATTATGACAATATGTCATATAATATTGGTATTAAACAAAACAGAAAATGAAAAAAGTAAGAAAAGCAGACAGGAAACTACGACCTGCCTGCTTTTCTTTTTTAGGGATTAGTTATATAAAACTATCTGTCATATTCGCAAATAGTTTTACGGGTTTGTAAAATACTGCCCGGTGAAACAGAGAATTCATCAAGTCCCCATTTTATCAAATAAGGAATAAGCTTTGTATCTGCCGCAGCTTCGCCGCACATACCTACTTGAATTCCTGCTTTCTTAGCATTTTTAATTGTGGTTTCAATTGCACGAAGTACAGACGGCTGAAATACATCATAAAGATTTTCAACTTTTGCATTTCCTCTGTCAACCGCCATAGTATAGCCTGTTAAATCATTAGTACCGATTGAAAAGAATTTAACTTCTTTTGCCAAAATATCCGAAATAAAAACAGCCGAAGGTGTTTCAATCATAATACCTACATCAACACTTCTGTATTCCTTACCCTCACTTGCAAGTTCAGTTTCACATTCCTTAATCACCGCTTTTGCACTTGTTACTTCTTCTACGCAAGTTACGAGCGGAAGCATTATTTTTATATTTCCGTATACAGCTGCCCGAAGCAAAGCACGAAGCTGCTTTTTAAACAGTTCTTTATTATCCAGGCAATACCTGATGGCTCTGTGGCCCAAAAAAGGATTATCTTCTTTTTCAATATTAAGATAAGGAATATCTTTATCCCCGCCGACATCAAGAGTACGGATAATAACTTCTTTTCCGTCCATAGCTTTAGCCACGGTTGAATATGCTTCAAACTGTTCTTCTTCACTCGGTTCACTTTGGCGGTCCATAAACAGAAATTCCGTTCTGAAAAGGCCTATACCCTCACCGCTGTTTTGCAGTACATTTTGCACATCTTCAGCCTTGCCGATATTACCATAAACTGCTTTTTTTATTCCTGATTTTGTAACAGTCGGTTTGCCGAAATACTGCTTTAAGCTTTCTTTATCTTTAAGATAGTCTTCCTGCTTTTTTTCAAACTCTTTAATTTCATCATCAGTCGGGGACACAATAACTTTGCCTTTAAAACCGTCAACAGCAACCAAATCACCGTTTTTGATTTCTTCGCAAACTTTATTTATCGAAAGTACGGCAGGAATACCCATAGCCCTTGCCAAAATGGCACTGTGGCTTGTAATTCCGCCTACTTCTGTAAGAATTGCGCTTACATTTTCCTTATTTATCTGCCCCGTCATTGAAGGGGTAAAATCCTTTGCAATAAGCACAGAACCTTTAGCAACTTTTGAAATATCAACACTATTTACCCCAAGAAGTATTCTTAAAAGGCTGTCTTTAATATCTTTTACATCACTTGCTCTTTGCTGTGTGAGTTCATCATCAACACCGGAAAACATATCAATAAACATTGAGCAAACAGTATCAACAGCCTTTTCAGCGACCGAGCCTGAATCAATATTATCCTGCATTTGTGAAAGCATAAACGGGTCAGACAGCATAACTATATGCCCCTCTAATATTTCCGCTTCTTTATCGCCTGCACTTTTTTTAACATCTTGAACAAGCTGCCTTGTTTCTTTAATAAAACTGTCTACCGCTTTTTGAAGCCTTTCTTTTTCTTCATCGGCACTAGTGTATTTAATATGGTTATAATCAAGCGACGCATCGTTAATAACAACTGCGTTACCGATACCGTAACCCTGGCTTGCGCCTATTCCCTTAAGCATAACTATTCCCCCTCATATACTAAAAGGTGCAATGTTTTTGCACTGCACCTTTTGAATTATATATTATTCGCCAAAACCAGATTCAATAAGAGCAATTGCTTCATCAAGCATAGCCTGTTCATCTGTACCGTCACATTCAACTGTAATTTCTGTGCCGCACTTAATACAAGCTGCCATTATATTCATAATGCTTTTACCGTTGATTTTTTTATCACCTGCAATAATATTGATATTTGATGTATATTTAGCCATTGCTGTTACAAAAATATTTGCCGGCCTCATATGAAAACCCATTTCATTTGTAACTTTAGTAACTTTTGAAACCATAATTATTCTCCAATCCGAAATTCATTATTTTGATTTAACTGCACTGTTAACATTTTTCTTTAAAATTGAGAGCATAAATGCGCCTGCTACCGAACCTACTGCAAGAGCTACTATATAAAGGAGCGGGTGGTCACATACAACGAATGTGAATATACCGCCGTGAGGAGCAGGACAAGTTACATTAAACAGTGAAGTAAGTGCGCCGGCAACAGCAGAACCTACCATACAAGAAGGAATTACACGAAGCGGATCAGATGCAGCGTAAGGAATTGCGCCCTCGGTAATGAAGCAAAGTCCCATAAGATAGTTAACAGGGCCACTCTTAAGTTCTTCTTTAGTCCACTTTTTCTTATTAAATGTTGTTGAAAGAGCAATTGCAATAGGAGGAACCATACCGCCAATCATAACTGCCGCCATAATCCAAGTGTTACCGTCTGCAATAGCCGCTGTACCGAATACATATGCAGCCTTGTTGAACGGGCCACCCATATCAATTGCCATCATTGCTGCAAGTACAACCGAAAGTAAGAGCTTACTTGTTTCACCAAGTGATGAAAGGAAGTTTGAAACACCTGTGTTGATTACACCTACAACAGGGTTGATAAGGCACATAAATATACCCATAAGAAGTGTACCTAAAAGCGGGTAAATAAATACAGGTTTAATACCGTCCATTGATTTAGGCATCCACGAAAATGCTTTTTTAAGAAGATTTACAAGCAAGCCTGCTACGAAACCTGCAAGAAGAGCGCCGAGGAAACCTGATACGGCACTGCCGTCACCTACAAGGTCTTTATTTTCCATAAATGCCTGGAAAGTATAACCATTTGCCGCAAACACACCGCCTACAATACCAGGAAGCAAACCCGGGCGGTCCGCAATAGACTGTGCAATGAAACCTGCGAGAATAGGAAGCATAAGTGCAAATGCAGCTTTACCTATCCAGAACACAGCAGAAGCAATAGGGCTTGTGAAACCGAATGTTCCGCCGACATCCGCATTGCCTGCGATTGTATCAATCAGGAAACCAAGGGCAATAAGCACACCGCCGCCTACTACGAAAGGAAGCATATGCGATACACCGTTCATCAAATGCTTATAAACCTTATGACCGAAGCCTTCCTTTTCATCGTCATCCGTTGCTTCAAGCTCATCGCCTTCTGCATGATAAATTGAAGCTTTACCGTCAACAATTTTCTTAATAAGCTCTTCCGGCTTGTTAATACCGTTTGAAACCGAAGTTTTGATTACAGGCTTACCGTCAAATCGTGCCATTTCAACATTTTTATCGGCAGCGATGATGATACCGTCACATTCTTCAATTTCTTTTTTGGTTAAAATATTTTTAGCTCCGCCTGAACCGTTTGTTTCAGCCTTGAGCGAATAGCCAAGCTTTTCACCTGCTTTTTCAAGTGCTTCGGCTGCCATATAAGTATGTGCAATACCTGTCGGGCAGGCTGTAACAGCTAAAATTCTGTATCCTTCTTTTTTTGGAACTTCTGCCTTTGGCTCTTCAGGATATTTTTCAGCTTCTTTTTTATCTATAATTGAAAGGAACTCATCTGTTGTTTTTGCACCTCTTAATGAAGCACAAAATTCAGGTTCCATAAGCATTACCATAAGCCTTGAAAGAATTTCAAGATGCAAATCGCCGTCAAGCGGAGCAGCTATCATAAATAAAATATCGCTGTTTTTTCCGTCAGGTGCTTCATAATCAACTCCGTTTGGAACTGTGATTGCCGAAAGGCCCGGTGTTTTTACACTTTCACTTTTAGCATGCGGAACTGCAATTCCCTCACCGATAGCAGTTGAGCCCTGAGCTTCTCTTGCAAGTATTGCATCTTTATATGCATTTACATCAACAAGATTGCCTGCTTTTTCGTGAAGCGCAACAAGCTTATCTATTGCATCACTTTTTGAGGCAACTGATGTGTTTAGCTCAATTGCATCTTTCTTAAGTAAATCAATGATTCTCATAAGTATACCCCTTTTCAAAAATTATTTTAAATATTCGCTTTTCAGCATTAAATCAATCGTAGCTTTATCTGCAAGGCCTGAGCAAAACGCTGTTGCATTGCCGCAAGCCGAGCCAAGCTTAAGTGCATATTTGTAATCGTGAGTTTTTGTATAGCCGGCAACAAAGCCTGCCACCATTGAATCCCCACAGCCTACCGGATTTATAACCTTGCCCGGTACATTACCCATTGAATGAACCTCTCCGTTTTCATCAATTAGCGTTGCACCGTCTTTTGAACGGGAAACGAGCACATTTCTTGCACCCATTTCCTGAAGCTTTCTTGCATAATGTGCAATTTCATATTCGCTTTTAACTTCAACACCGAAAATATCGCCGAGTTCGTGATGATTTGGTTTAATCAAAAAAGGTTTATATTTTAAAACATTTAAAAGCAAATCACCTGTTGCGTCAACAGCAAAGTTAATTCCTTTATTTTGAAGCTTTGCAAGTATTTCTTCATAAATATCATTTGGCAGCGAATTCGGAATAGAACCTGCCAAAACAAGAAAATCACCGCTTTGAAGTTTTTCAAGTTTATCAAAAAGTGCGTTGATTTCGTCTGCTTCAATATCAGGGCCTTGCGCATTTATGTCATAATCTTCATCTGCTTTGATTTTAACATTTATTCTTGTATATCCTTTTTTCAAATATACAAAATCATTATTTATACTTTCTGCATTAAGCATTTCTTCAATCTGCCTGCCGGAAAAACCTGCAAGAAATCCAAGTGCAATATTATCAACCCCAAGTCTGGAAAGGATAGCGGAAACATTTATTCCTTTACCTCCGTAATAAAGCTGTTCACTTTCGGTACGGTTAATATCCTTATATTGCAACTCTTTAAGATTCATAACATAATCGAGTGCCGGATTAAAAGTCACTGTGTAAATCAAGCTACAACACCTCTTTTATTACTGTCAGTTTTTTTAGCTTTGCATTTGGGCATTTATCTGTTACTATGCAGGCACAATCTATTGAACCGAAACTTACTGCCGAAACTTTATCAAATTTTGAAAAATCGGCCAAAACATAAGTTACAAAGCTTTTTTCAATTGTAACTGCTTTAAGCATTGCCTCTTCGGTATCGGGTGTGGTATAACCCTGCTTTTCGCTGATACCGTTAGCGCCGATAAACGCTTTTGTAAATGAATAGTTTTGCAAATTTTTTGCAGCCACCAAACCTATAATAGCTTCTGTTGACTGCTTAAGCTTTCCGCCTAATACAATTACATTACATCCGTTTTTTGCAAGCTGTTTTGCGTGGTCAATACCGTTGGTAACAAATGTTGCTTTTGAATTTTTAATAAATGTTGTCATCAAAAGCGTTGTTGTTCCGGCATCTATAAATACAAAATCGTCATCTTGAACCTGTGATGCCGCATACTGTGCAATTTTTGATTTTTCATCAGTATTTTTCGTCAATTTCTCCTCAATATTATCTTCAAGTTTAATAAATTCTTGGCTTATTGCCGTTGCACCGCCGTGCACCTTGTTTATTTTCCCTTTATTTGCAAGATATGATAAATCTCGTCTTACAGTTGACTCACTTGTCTCCAATATTTCTGTAAGCCTTGTAACCGTGATTGAACCTTGCTCCTTAATAATATCAAGAATTAACGACTGTCTGTCTTGACTTAGCATGCTTAATCTCCTTAGTGCTGAAAGTTAACTTCTCATTGCACCTTAAGTATAACAGCCCTTTCATTTTCAGTCAATATGCTTCATATATTTTCGTCATTTCGCTCATTTTAGCCTTAATTATTTGTGATTTGGGGCATTTTTGCACAGCACTTTGAACTATTTTGACTGTTTTAAATCAAGTAAGCAAATTTTCAATCAAAAACGAAAAAACAGGAGTGAACGAAGTTCACTCCTGTTTCAATATTTAATTTTGCTTATTCAGTTATTCAGTTACCGTAAGATTTTTAAGGCTTACATCCATAATCATAGCTGAATGAGTAAGTGCTCCGCAAGACACAAAGTCAACACCGATTTCGGCTATTGATTTAAGCCTTTCCTTTGTGACATTGCCTGAACATTCGGTTTCAGCTCTGCCCGCAATAATTTGCACCGCTTTTTTCATAGTATCATTATCCATATTATCAAGCATAATAATATCCGCACCGGCTTCAACCGCTTCTTTAACCTGCTCCAAAGTTTCCGTTTCAATTTCAATCTTTCTTACAAAAGGAGCATAAGCCTTTGCCATTTTTATAGCTTTTGTGATTGAGCCTGCCGCACCGATATGATTATCTTTAAGAAGTACACCGTCTGAAAGATTATATCTGTGGTTTGTTGCACCGCCGACTTTAACAGCATATTTTTCAAAAGGGCGCATATTAGGAGTAGTCTTTCTTGTATCAAGCAAAGTGGTATTTGTACCATCAAGCTCTTTCATATATTCCCTTGTCATAGTGGCAATGCCGCTCATACGCTGAAGGTAGTTAAGACCTGTTCTCTCCCCGCTGAGTATTGCCTTTACATCCCCGTAAATCACACCTAAAAGGTCACCTTTTTTAACTTCGTCACCATCTTTAAAATTAGCTTCAAAACGGGCAGTTTTATCAAGAAGTTCAAAAGTTCTTTCAAAAATACCCAAGCCGCAAATTATTCCGTCTTGCTTGCAAATAAGTTCAGCCTTGCCTTGCTTATCTTCAGGCATAACAGCATTGGTTGAAACATCTTCTGAAGTAATATCCTCTTTAAGTGTATTTAAAATATAATCATCAACATTAACCTTAAATGTTACACCATTTATCATAAAAATCTTTATCCTTTTCTTTTATTTCATCCATAATGAGCTTTTTAAATTCCTTTTGCCTTTCTTCCTTTGCCGGATATGACGAAAGGTCAACCTCATTATAATCTTCTTTCTTTTCGCTGTTATCATTAGCAATTACATCTGCCGCACGCTTTGCAAATACGAGACTTTCAAGAAGAGAGTTTGAAGCAAGCCTGTTTTTACCGTGAACACCGTTGCACGCTGTTTCGCCTGCTGCATAAAGATGAGCCATCGAAGTTCTGCCATAAAGGTCTGTTTTAACTCCGCCCATCATATAATGCTGAGCAGGAGTAACAGGTACTCTGTCTTTAGTAATATCATAGCCTTCTTCCATACAAGCATCAAATATATTAGGAAAACGCTTTGCCGCTTCCTCTGTATTCATAGTAGGCAATGTGATATAAACATGGTCTGTACCGTATTTTTTCATTTCCTTTACTATTGCGTCAGTCACTACATCTCTCGGCTGAAGCTCATCTGTAAACCTCTCACCGTCTTCATTAAGAAGAATTGCACCTTCGCCCCTTACACTTTCGCTTATAAGGAAGCGTCTGCCCTTTTTCTTACTATAAAGGGTTGTAGGATGAATTTGAATATAGTTAATATCCTTAAGTTCAACACCGTGCTTAATTGCAAGTGCAAAGGAATCACCAGTAATATGCGGATAGTTTGTAGAGTTTAAGAATAAGCCGCCGAGTCCGCCTGTTGCAAGAATAATATCCCTTGCAATAATTGAACCCATTTCGCCGTATTCATCTTCACATACAATACCCTGGCAAACATTATCTTTTTCTATGAAATCAATCATAGTGGTTCGCGGAACTATTGTAATATTTTCTTTTTGCTTTGCAATATCAAGAAGAGTTGCGGTGATTTCCTTGCCGGTTTCATCTTTATGGTGAAGTATTCTGTTTCTCCTGTGCGCACCCTCACGGGTGTAATCATATTCACCGTTTTTATCTGTATCAAATTTTACACCGAGGTCAATAAGAGTACCTATTACCTCCTGTGATGATTCAATCATAACTTTGACGGAGTCCGGGTCGTTTTCCCAATGACCTGCTTTCATAGTATCTTCAAAATAGCATTTAAAATCATTTACATCTTTAAGCACGCACACTCCGCCCTGTGCAAGCATGGAATCACATTCATTTGTATTTTCCTTTGTAATGATAAGAACATCCTTATCTTTAGGCAGGCACAGTGCTGCAAATAAGCCTGCTACACCGCTGCCGACTATGACAACATCTGTTTTAATGTATTCTTTGTTTTTCATCAGTTTTATAAAGAGCCTTACTCTTTTCTCCTATATAGTTAATAATGATATATTCGCACAGTCAAAAACCTTAATAATTTTTAACTATACTTATTTTAATATATAATTATTTTTCTCAATTGTCAAGGTTGATAAGTAATATAACTTATGATAAAATAAAAAATATAAGCAAAATTATACTGATTTTTGCAAAGAGGACTGAAATTATGAATGTTTTTGATTTTGACAATACGATATACGACGGCGAAACACTTATCGATTTTGCACTGCACTATGTTAGAACAGATCCTAAAATATGGAAATATGTTCCAAAGCTTTTAATAATATGTTTTAAAGATGCATTTCATCTTTTTTCGGTTGAAGAAGCAATTGAGGCTTATGCAAGTTTTTTAGAAGGATATTTTATTCATATCAAAACTCTTGATGAAGATGTAATTAAATTTTGGAATAAAAATGAGAAAAAAATCAAACCTTGGTACAATGAAGTAAGGCAGGATGACGATATTATTGTTTCCGGCTCAACTGATTTTTTGCTTGATGAAATTATGAAGAGAATGGGTATTAAAAACTATGTCGGTTCTTCAATTGATAAAAAAACAGGAAAATTTAAACGCCTTTGTTTTCTTGAAAACAAAGTAAAAATATTTAATGAATTATATCCAAACGCTCATATTGATAATTTTTATACAGATTCAATGAATGACAAAGCAATGATGGATATTGCCGACCATGTTTATTTGGTAAACGGTAACAAAATAGAGCAAATTAAATAAGAGGTAACGATATGCTCAAATTAACATTTATTTCAGATACACACCATTACAGCAAAACATTAGGCACAACCGGGCGCCAATATTTTTTAAGAAGCGGAAGCGACCAAAAATGCCTTGCCGAAACAGGTGAAATAATAGACAGCGCATTTGATAAAATTGCAAAAAGCGATACCGACGCAGTTATGATAATCGGCGATGTAACAAATGACGGTGAAAAAATATCTCACATTGAATTTAAAGAAAAGCTTGAAAATCTTGCAAAGCACAAGCCGGTTTACATCATCACATCAACTCACGATTGGTGCTGTGATGAAAACCCAAGAAGATTTCAGGGCAACATTGTAACTCACAATGTTGAAACTATGAAAAGCAATGAGCTGCGTGATTTTTACTATGATTTCGGTCCAAAGCAAGCTATAAGTGAATACATAACCCATATCGGCACAACATCTTATGTAATTGAGCTAAATGAAAAAGTGCGCCTTCTTGCCCTTAATGATGATAAAAACGGAAATGACCACGCAGGATTTACGGAAGAACATTTTTGTTGGATTGAAGAGCAAATAAAAAAAGCTTATGAAGATAATTGCTTAATAATAGGAATGGAGCATCACCTATTAACACCACATATAAGCCCGCTTATCACAGGCGGCGGCACTTGTGTTGCCGACAGGGAATATGTTGCTTCCCGCCTTGCAGACGCAGGGCTTAAATATATGTTTGTAGGCCACAGCCATATTCAAAGTACCACTGATTTTAAATCAAAAAAAGGGAATATTATTAAAGAAGTTAATGTGGGTTCGCTTGTAGGTTATCCCGCTCCGATAGTAGAAGTAAATATTAACGATGATATGACCTTGACATATGATGTTAAACACCTTGAAAGCTTTACTCTTGAGTCAAAAGAAATTGACGCGCAAAAATTTTTGAAAAATCACTGTACCGCCCTCGTGCATAGGCTGCTTGACTGTGCAAACAAGGAGGAATTTGCCGCAAGGCTTAATGCGCTCGGAATTAACGGTGATAAAATCGCAAATTTATTTTTCATTGCAAGGCCTGTTTTGGATATTATTAAATACAAAACAGTAGGCTATGCATACGGCAAATTAAAGCATTTTGGCTTTAGCAGATTTATTGATAAAAATCTTGCCGAAAAATTTAAAAATCATAAAATATTAGATATTGTTGACCAAATCATGCTTTCTATTATGGATGGAAGTATAGTAAAATATGACAGAGAATCAGATTACTACAAATTAGTAATGAGTTTTATATCTATTCCAAGTAAAATTTTCAAGAAAAACATTGATTTTAAGAAATTGATTTTTGCAGTTGACGCTGTTTTAACAGGCGGCAGATACAACAATCAGCACGACACTTTATAATTTATATAAATATTTACTAAAAAGCTTAGTTTTCACTTGACATTTATTACAGACTGTGTTACTCTTTTGTTACCTTTTGAGTATACAATATTTTGACAATTATTTGTAATATTTCAGTAATATACAATATATAGTATGGTTTCGGCGAAATCGGCATATTATCATACTATCTGAAGTGGTTACATTTTAGAAAAAATATTACTAATTTCATTTATTTTCTTTCAAACTTTTGCTATAATGGTAAAAGTTTTGGGATGTATACCCATACATATTTAAGATTTTAACGCAAACATTATATATATAACATAGACTCACGCAGAGAGGTGAAATGTACTTGGAGAATTTTGTAATTCGTGGCGGTCATGAACTTTTCGGAGAAGTAAACATAAGCGGCGCTAAAAACGCTGCCGTAGCAATAATTCCTGCCGCTATTCTTGCTGACGATATAGTACGCATAGAAAATATACCTAATATCAGTGATGTAAGCTTAATGATTCAAACGCTTGACAGAATGGGTGCAAAAATCAAGCTTATAAATAATAATACAATTGAAATTGATTCACGAACCGTAACCTACAAGCCTGTACCGTATGAACTTGCTTCTCATTTCAGAGCAAGCTACTATTTAATCGGCGTAATGCTTGGCAGATTTAAAAAAGCAGAAGTTGCAATGCCGGGTGGCTGTGATTTCGGTGTAAGGCCGATTGACCAGCATATTAAAGGTTTTGAAATGCTCGGTGCTACAGTTGAAACAATTGACGGAATGGTATGCGCAAATGCCGATAAACTTGTAGGTGCTTCAATTTATATGGATGTAGTATCGGTTGGTGCTACAATGAACATAATGCTTGCCGCTGTATTGGCAAGGGGCCTTACAGTTATTGAAAATGCAGCTAAAGAGCCACATATTGTAGACCTTGCATTATTCCTTAACTCAATGGGCGCAGATATCAGAGGTGCCGGCACTGATGTAATAAAAATCAGAGGTGTTGAAAAACTTCACGGCTGCACATATTCAATCATTCCTGACCAAATAGAAGCAGGAACATATATGGTTGCTGCCGCTACCTGCGGTGGTGATGTTCTTATTAAAAATGTTATACCAAAGCATCTTGAATCAATCAGTGCCAAGCTTGAAGAAGCAGGTGCAGAAATCATTGAATATGATGACGCAGTGCGTGTAACTCGCTTTAAGCCGCTTACAAAATGCAATGTTAAAACAATGCCGCATCCCGGTTTTCCTACCGATATGCAGCCGCAAATCGCAGTATTGCTTTCACTAGCCAAGGGAACAAGCATTCTTTCGGAAAGTGTTTGGGATAACAGATTTCAATATGTAGGCCAGCTTTTAAGAATGGGTGCAAACATTCAGGTTGACGGTAAAATTGCTGTTATTGAGGGTGTTGACAGCTTATCGGGTGTAAATGTTAAAGCAACCGACCTTCGTGCCGGGGCTGCAATGGTAATTGCCGGCCTTGTTGCAAAGGGTGAAACTACTGTTGAGGACATTCAGTACATTGACAGAGGATATGAGGATATTTGCGAAAAGCTCACTTCTTTAGGCGCTGATATTAAGCGTGTTGTATTGAATGACGATGAAGCGGTAGTAAATGCAGGATAATAAATAAAATAATTAACTTAAGGGGGTTTATAAAAACTCCCTTTTCTTAATAGATGTAATAACGGAGAATTTTATGGCAAAAGTATGTCAGCTGTTTTCAGGCAGCAGCGGAAATTCAATATTAGTTTCGTCATCGGGGCATAATTACCTTGTAGATATTGGCGTATCAGCCAAAAGGTGCGAAAACGCATTAAAAAACATAGGTATTGAACCCGACAGTATTGAGGGAATATTCGTTACACACGAGCATACAGACCATGCAAAAGGAATACGGGTTTTTGCTGACAGATATAACACACCTGTTTATGCATCCAAGTTGTGCTATGATGAACTTTACAGGCAGGGCCTTGCAGATGATAAAACCGATTTAAACATTATAGAAAATCATATTGAACTCGATTCAATAAATGTTTTATCTTTTCATCAAAGCCATGACAGTGCTGATTGCTTGGGTTATAGGTTCAACTTCAGCGACGGGCGTTCAGCTTCAATTTGCACCGATACGGGATTTATTACCGATAATGCAAAAGAAATTATGCCTAAATCAGATATTGTATTTATAGAATCGAATCACGAAATTGCAATGGTTAACGCAGGAAGTTACCCTTATATTTTAAAGCAACGAATTTTAGGCGCAAACGGTCACCTTTCAAACTTTGCCTGCAGCGAGTACATAAAAGAACTTGCGAAATCAGGCACCACACGCTTCGTATTATCGCATTTAAGCCGAGAAAACAACTTACCTGAACTTGCACGCCAAACGGCAATTTCAGCCCTCAGCGAGCTTAAAATGGAAGAAAACAAGGACTATCGCCTTTATGTTTCTCCACCTGAAAACGAAGCGAGGAGCATTGTACTATGATTAACATTACTCTTATTGCTGTTGGAAAATTAAAAGAAAAATATTTGCGTGACGCAGTTGATGAATATTCCAAGCGGCTCGGCGCATTTTGCAAAATAAATATTATAGAAATTGATGAAGAAAAAATCGGTGACAATCCAAGCTCGGCACAAATTCAAAATGTGATTGAAAAGGAAGGGCAAAGAATAATTAAAAAAATTCCGAAATCAAGCAATATAATAAGTCTTTGCATTGAAGGAAAGGAATATTCAAGCCCTGATTTTTCAAAACTTATTGAAAATATATCAATGACTTCATCAAGCATTTGCTTTATAATCGGCGGTTCATTCGGGCTTAGTGATGAAGTAAAAAAACTTAGCAATTACAAGCTTTCTTTCGGTAAAATGACGCTTCCGCATCAGCTTGCAAGGGTAATTTTGCTTGAGCAGGTATACCGGGCATTTTCAATTTCAAATAATTCTAAATATCACAAATAATTGACTTAAACCAAAATTTTAATTATAATTAAACTAACAATTTAGTCGGAGGGATAATATGGCTTTAAGCGCAATGTTTATTTTGGAAGTTGTGATTGTATTTTCTTTCATCATCACTTCCCTGTTTATGTTCATACCAAAGAAAAACGAAGTTGTACATAAAATATTTTTTGCATTATCAATAATGCTGGGCATACTTGTTACATTTATAAGCGCAACATCACTGCCGGCAAATATGAAACTGCAAACCGTTGCCTGCTGGATGTGCCTTGTTCCCGCTGCAATAGGAATAATAATTTCAGTAGCAAAAAGTAAACCCAATGCATTTGCAAAAATATGCTCAATGCTTACTACAATACTCGGCGTACTGGGATATTTCTTTTTCGGATAATAATAAAAATCAGGATAACTTTAAGTTTATACGCTTAAAGCTATCCTGATTTATTTTTGGGTATAAAAAAACACGAACCGATGATGTAGGTGGTTGAGGGATGGTCCGTGCTTTTTTATTAACTTAAGGAGTAATAGTTAGTATTGACTAACTACATATAAGTTAGCATATTCTAACTCGTTTGTCAATACTTTTTTAAAAAAAATCCTGCCTTTTTTAAAAAGGCAGGATTTGCTGTTTATTTGGTATTACTGGAAGTCAAATACATTTACCCAAGAGTCAAGGAGTTCCTTTTCTTCAGGTTTGTTTTTAACACTTTCACTGCAAGCAACAATAGGCATCCACTGCTGTACAAGTTGCTTTGGAATATCAGCTTTTTTGCAGAAAAGGTTAAGATACTTTTCTGCAAGTTCTTTTTGATCGTTAAGGTTAAATACAAGATATGTTCTTGCCGCATCTTCAGAAGCGTTACCCTGAGTTGCGTGCGCCCAGTCAATTACATAATATTCACCGTCAGGTGTAACAATAATGTTTGAAGGGCAAAAATCGCCGTGAAGAACCTTATTATGAGGTTTCATACCCTCAAGTCTGTTATGAAGGTCATATCTCAAAGTAGCCTCATATGATGAAGCACTGATTTTAGCGTGCATTTTATCCTTAATTTTATTAAGCATAGGGCATTTCTTTGAATGAATTTCCATTTGAAGATTAACGAATTTTTCAAGATATTCGTCTTCCTTTTCAGGATTTTCAGCCATAAGTTCAGAAAGACTTTTGCCTTCAATATATTCCCTTGTGATAGCCCAGCCGCCGTCTACTTTTCTTACATCAAGAAGCTTTGGAATTTTAAGTCCTGTTTCCTCAACTCTTGCATTATTAAGCGCTTCGTTAAGAACCTGTGCTTTTGTAAAAGCTTTTTCATCAAAAACTTTTACAAGCTTATCACCGTCGCGATAAATTTCTTTGTTCTCTCTCTTAATAATAGTTGTCATAAAAGACACCCCCTATTTATTATACATAAACGAAAATTTACAGTCAACTTGATCATTTGCCGTAATAAGCACGAAGATACATATCTTTAATTTCTGACATAAGAGGAAGCCTTGGGTTTGCGCCTGTGCACTGGTCATCAAATGCGTCTTCTGTCATTTGGTCAAGAGTATCAAGGAAGTACTTTTCATCTACGCCGTAATCCTTAATTGTCTTTTTAATGCCTACATATTCTTTAAGGTCATCAATCTTTTTGATAAGCCCTTTAAGTTTAGCCTCATCATTTCTTCCGCTTACACCAAGTGCTTCGGCAACTTCTGCATAACGGCGAAGTGTCTTAGGATAATCATACTGGCTGAATGTACCCATCTTTGCAGGAACTTCGGCAGCGTTAAATTCAAGAACATAATCAATCATAAGTGCATTTGCTACACCGTGTGGAAGATGATGATATGCGCCGAGCTTATGCGCCATTGAGTGGCATACGCCGAGGAATGCATTTGCAAATGCCATACCGGCCATAGTAGCCGCATTAGCCATCTTTTCTCTTGCAACCGGGTCATTTTGACCGTTGTCATATGCTCTTGGAAGATATTCAAAAATATTCTTAAGAGCTTCAATAGCAAGACCGTCTGTATATTCGGTAGCCATCATTGAAGCATAAGCTTCAAGTGCGTGAGTTACTGCGTCAATACCTGATGCTGCTGTAAGGCCTTTAGGTGCTGTCATATGGAAATCAGCATCTACAATAGCCATATTAGGCATAAGCTGATAATCGGCAAGAGGATACTTTGTACCTGTGCTTTCATCTGTAATAACTGCAAAAGGAGTAACTTCAGAGCCGGTACCTGCTGAAGTAGGAACAGCAATAAAGTAAGCCTTTTCACCCATTTTAGGGAAAGTGTAAACTCTCTTACGAATATCCATAAATCTCATTGCAAGGTCATAGAAATCAACTTCCGGATGTTCATACATTACCCACATAATCTTTGCAGCATCCATTGCAGAACCGCCGCCGAGTGCGATAATTACATCAGGCTCAAATGCCTTCATCTGTGCATAGCCCTCTTTAGCACAAGCGAGTGTCGGGTCAGGAGCTACATCGAAGAATGTTGTGTTAACAATGCCGAGTTCATCAAGCTTATCTGTGATTGGCTTTGAATAACCGTTTTTATAAAGGAAAGAGTCAGTTACAATAAATGCTCTCTTCTTACCCATAACTGTGCCAACCTCGTCAAGTGCAACAGGAAGGCAACCTTTTTTGATATAAACCTTTTCAGGCGCTCTAAACCAAAGCATATTTTCCCTTCTTTCTGCAACTGTCTTAATATTGATAAGATGCTTTACGCCGACATTTTCACTTACCGAGTTACCGCCCCAAGAGCCGCAACCAAGTGTGAGTGACGGTGCAAGGTCGAAGTTATAAAGGTCACCGATACCACCGAAAGAAGAAGGTGTGTTAACAAGAACACGACAGGTTTTCATACGAGCTTCAAATTCAGCAAGCTTTTCTTTTTCGGTAAGTTCGTTAATATAGATTGAAGAAGTATGGCCATAACCGCCGTCTGCAATAAGCTTTTCAGCCTTTGCGAGTGCGTCTTCAAAATTTTCACTCTTATACATTGCAAGTACAGGTGAAAGCTTTTCGTGTGCAAATTCTTCACTAAGGTCAACAGATTCAACTTCACCGATAAGAACCTTTGTATCTTCAGGGATTTTAACACCTGCAAGCGCTGCAATAGTTACAGGCTTTTGACCAACGATTTTTGCATTAAGTGCGCCATTGATAATAATAGTTTTACGAACCTTATCAAGTTCATCTTTTTTAAGGAAGTAGCATCCTCTGTATTCAAATTCCTTGCGTACTTCTTTATATATTTTCTTATCAACAATTGTTGACTGCTCTGAAGCGCAAATCATACCGTTATCAAATGTTTTAGAATGGATGATTGAGTTAACAGCTTTAAGAATATCTGCGCTTTCATCAATGATTGCAGGTGTGTTACCAGCACCTACACCGAGTGCCGGCTTGCCACTTGAATAAGCAGCCTTAACCATACCCGGACCGCCTGTTGCAAGAATAATATCTGCTTCTTTCATAAGAAGATTTGTCATATCAAGTGACGGAGCATCAATCCAAGAAATAATATTTTCAGGTGCGCCTGCCGCTACTGCTGCATCAAGAACGATTTTGGCTGCTGCTGCGGTAGATTTCTTTGCCCTTGGATGAGGTGAAATAATGATACCGTTTCTTGTTTTAAGAGAAATAAGGGTTTTAAAAATAGCTGTTGATGTTGGGTTTGTTGTAGGAATAACAGCACAAATAACACCGAGAGGTTCTGCAATACGCTTTGTTCCGTAAGCCTTATCTTCATCAATTACACCGCAGGTTTTTGTATTTTTATACTTATTATAAATATACTCTGCTGCATAGTGGTTTTTGATAATCTTATCTTCAACTACGCCCATTCCTGTTTCCTCTACTGCCATTTTAGCAAGCGGAATTCTTGCCATATTTGCAGCCTTTGCAGCAGCAAGGAAAATTTTATCTACCTGTTCTTGAGTATAGGTAGAAAATTTACGCTGTGCTTCACGAACTCTTGCAAGCTCTTCTTCAAGCTTTTCAACGCTGTCAATAATTTCTTTTGCCATATTGATTACCTCCAAATATAATTTGAATCATGAATTAACTGTTTTGGTCAATATTGTTATTTTTTTAACAATATCATTATGGATATAATAAGCCATTATTTAATTTTTTTCAAGAGAAAATGCATAATTTTAGTGATTTTGATAAACCTGTTATTTTTTTAACAATATTTTTGTGCATAATTTTATGACTTTTTAACCGTTTGTTACATTTTTAACAATCTCGTTAAAACATATAACATTATTATTAAATGCAACTAATTATGAAATTTAGCTTGCAATAAAAATGTAATATGTTATTATATTTATATTATATATTCAGCAAATAAAGAGGGTATAAAAATGACAGCGTGCAAAGTAAGCATAATCGTTCCGGTATATAACACATCAAAATATTTAAAAAACTGCATTGATTCACTTTTAGCGCAAACTTTAAATGAAATTGAAATAATTGCAGTAAATGACGGAAGCACTGATAAAAGCTTTGAAATACTTAAAGAATATCAGGCACTGTATCCAAACAAAGTTTATGTTTACAACACTGAAAATATGGGTGTAAGCCACGCAAGAAACTTCGGTGTTACAAAATCAAGCGGGCAATATTTATGGTTTGTAGATTCTGACGACAGTGTAGAGCCTAATGCCTGTGAAGAATTATATAATAAAGCAACAAAAGATAATAATGATTTGGTACTTTTCAGCAGATACGATGTAAATGCCGAAACAAATGAAAAAATCGGCAACCGTACTTTCCATTATAATCAAAATTTCAAATTAAGCGAAAAGCCATATGAATTTTTAAAGCTTTCCCCTTTTCCTTGGAATAAATTTATTAAAAAAGAACTTTTTGATTCAGTTGAATTCCCGGATAAAATCAGGTTTGAAGATTTGCCTGTTTCATTCATCCTTGCAAGCAAAGCTAAATCTATCGGTGTAATAAATGACTTTTTCTATAATTACTCGGTTCAAGTTGGATTTTTAAGCAAATTCAACGACTCTACCTGCGACATTGCAAAAGCTATTGACTATTTGATTAAAAATCTCAAAGAGTGCAACTGCTTTGATTTATATAAAAACGAAGTTGAATATATTACGGTTCGCCATTTCTTTTACAGATTTGAGCAACTTTTAACGGTATACGGAGAAGAAAGTTTTGAATTAAAAGTTAAGCTTATTAACACATTATTTGACTATCTTGAAGAAAACTTTCCAAAATTCAGGCAAAACAAATATATTAAATATAATCTGCCTTACAGAATTTATAATCTTTTTGCCTTTTATTCATCAAGGGAAAAGCTTTTGGACTTTGTGGCAAAATGCAAAGATATGAGTAAAGAAGAGCAAGACGAATATGTAGAAAACATAAAAGCGGAATACGAAAAGGTTAAGGAATTCGAATTCAAAACCTTTGATAAAATTAAAGAAGAAACAAAAGATGCTGACGAAAAATACTTCAAATTGAAAAAAGAATTATCACTTAAAGATGAAATTTTATATATAACAGCGCAGGAACATTCACTTCCGTCTTCTATGCTTGCTATGATTAAATATATTAAAACCGAGAAAAACGATTACAAGCAAATCGTGGTGGCAAACAGTGAAAACAAGGCAGAATGTGAAGATAGATTAAAGCGTTACAACTTCAGCGATGTCACGGTAATCGGCAGTGATAACGAAGAATATATAAAAGCACTTTGCGAAGCAAAATACATTTTTTCCGACCGTGCGCTTGAATACTTTTTTGAAATTAAAGAAGGTCAAAAATATATCAATTTGCAAACCGATTGCATATCGGCAAAAATGGCAAAAAAAAGAGAAATGGAATATTTTGAATTTGCGACTGCGCAAAAAAGCATTATTGCATCAAGTGCAAGCGTATATCTTAACGAAGTAAGCCAAAACTCTTTTGAAAAAGCATACAGGTGCGAAATGCTGCCTACAAGCACTGTAATTGCAGACAGCCCTGCGCTTGATATGGCAGGGGTTACAAGCTTTGCAACAGCTAATGATAAAATCAAGATTTTATTTACCCCGCAATTTAAGGCAACAAACGGTAAAAACTCTGCAACAGCATACAGAAAATTTATGGCTAACTTAATGATTATTGACAGTGAATTAAGCCAAAAATACGAACTTTATGTTAACCTTGATACTTATCCGTATAATGCCGATTTCACAGTATTTAACCATATCAAAAAAATGCCGAGTGAATATGACTTGTATGATTTTGCATCAAGCTGCGACTGTGTTATCACAGATTATCACACAATATTAAACGTGTTTAAAAACAAAGATTTAAAGCTTGCCCGCTTTATTCTTGATGCAAACAGATTTATAAGTGATGAGGAACTCGGAGCAGACGATAACATTCCGACTTTTGAAACAGCGGTTGAACTTTGCGATTTCATCAGAAAGCTTGAAAAATCAAACCACACATTTTCAAAGCACGAAAACGCAAAAGAACTTTTTGAAAAAATCGAGAAAAACGACATAAATAAAAAGCAAATTGAAGAAGAAATTTGCATTTACTATATGGGCGGAAACCTTACGGAAAACAGAGTTAAAACCTTCAAGCGAATAAGAAAAGAGCAAAGCTATAAAACATTTTACCTCAGCTTTGACGAAGAAAAGAACCCTAATTACAAAGCAGACGGTGAAGAATATCTTAAAGGTGTACGCCTTCTCCCTATGCGATTTGACAGTTTTGACAGCTTTGAAGAAAGCGACATTAAAGGCGCATATCTAAAAGCAAAACTCGGCTTAAACCCATCCAAAAAATTTGAAGCACTTTGTGAAAGCGAAAGAAGAAAATATTTCGGAAATATAAGGTTTGATGACGAGTATGTTTTATCTACCTCGGCAATTTCAAAAAATCTTCTTTTCATAGGCCTTTCCAAACATTTAAACTATGAATTTAATTGGTTTGATAAAAACAAGTATTCTTCTAAAAAACCATTTAAAACAAAGGTTAATTACATCTGTTCAAGGCTTGAAAACGGCGCAAGCGTTAAAATCAATGATGATATGAAAGATTTGAAATGCGTTAAAAAGCTGAATATCGAATAAAAAAAAGGACACCTGCTTAATAAAGCAAGTGTCCTTTAATTATTACTTATTAGTCTGATGTGTAAGGGAGAAGAGCTAAATGTCTTGCTCTCTTAATAGCAGTAGTAAGCTCTCTCTGATGCTTTGCGCATGTACCTGTTACACGACGAGGAAGAATCTTTGATCTTTCTGATACAAATCTCTTAAGTCTTGTAACATCTTTGTAGTCGATTTCATCAACTTTTTCTACACAAAAAACGCAAACCTTCTTGCGACCCTTGCGTGGGCCACCGGCTCTGTTATATGCCATAATTAGTTTCCTCCTTTAAAATGGTAAGTCGTCGTCATCATCAACGATTTCTTCAAAATCTGAATTATCAGCTGTTGAGTAGCTTGGTGCAGGCTGAGAAAATGCAGGATTTGCACCCTGGCTTTCTGCCTTTGAGCCACAGAAAGAAACCTGATTTGCAACAACTTCTACGGATTTCCTCTTGTTTCCGTCACGGTCAGTGAAATTATTTGTTTGAATTGAACCTTCAACAGCAATCATTGAACCTTTGTGGAAATAACGAGAAACAAAATCAGCAGTTTGACGCCAAGCAACTACATCAATAAAGTCAGCCTGTCTTTCCTGGCCTTGTGACTGATAATTTCTGTCAACAGCCATTTGGAAACGGATAACCGAAAGACCGCTTGTTGTAGTTTTAAGCTCCGGTTCATAAGTTAATCTGCCCATAAGAACAACAGAATTGATCATTCAAATCCCTCCTATTATTCGCCTTTAGCTACGATTAAAGAACGAAGTACGCCGTCAGTAATGTTGATAACACGGTCAAGCTCCTGTGGGAATGCTTCATCACTTGTGAAGTCGATAACTACATAATAGCCATCGTTTTCATAGTTGATTGGATATGCAAGCTTGCGCTTACCCCATTCCTCAACATTGCCGAGAGTGCCATGCTTTGCGATGAGGTCAGTAAACTTCTGCTTTAATGCCTCAACTGCTTCTTCTCCATTTGCAAGAGAGTAAACCATTACGATTTCATAATTCCTTAATGCCATTCTTCAGCACCTCCTTTTGGTCTTTTGGCCTGCACATTTTGCACAGGCAAGGAATACTTTGTTTTCCAAAGCTGTGTTATTATATCAAAAATATATTTATATGTCAAGTATTATTTCAATATTACAGTTGCAAGCGACATAGGCTTGATTTCAAGCTTTTTAATATTGTTCATATTATTTTCGTCAAGCTTGTGCTCCTGTGTAGTTTCAACAATACGGCAGAAAGAAAATTTTCTGTCAAATTCAAGAACCCTTTTTGCTTTGCTGAAATTAACTGCCACAACCGCATATTCTCCGCTTTCAAGTTTAAAAGCAAAAGCAGAAAATCCGCGCGTAGTATCAAAGCCAATATCAAGGCTTTCACTGCCGCTTGGTATATATTTCGAAAAATGTGCCATTGCATAATATCTCATTGCAATATAATAATCCGACCAATCATCCTTTGCAACAAGAAAACCGTCACTGTAACATTTACCGTCACGCACTGCGTTATCCCACTGGTTTGCACATACCCAAGCACTCCAACTGTCAACCCCGGTGTAAATCAAATCTTCACCGATTATGCGTGCCATCATAAGCGCAGACTCAATTGATTTTGTATCGTGCCTGCAGGGAAGTTCACACCATTCGCTCATATCAAAGCGCGGAGTTTTAATATTATTCTTTGCCCATTTGCCGAATTCAACTTTTTCATTCACATTTTCATCCGAACCGTATGAATGATATGCAAACACATCAAGATACTTCATTATAAGTTTATTTGATGATAAAAGCTCATAATATTCTTTTGTAAAATCTTTTATATTTCCGCTTTCAGGGCCGTAAAGCTTAAGGCTTGAATTTCTTTTTTCAAGTTCCTTTGCAAATACCAAATAGCAGTCAAATACCTCTTTCGGTTCATAATGGCAACCCTCCTGCCAAACATAATCGCCGCCCCATTTCCACTGCGGTTCATTGATAGGGCTGATATATTTTACAGGGTAACCCTCGCTTATAAAATGCTCTGCAATATCAATAAAATACTTGGCAAATGCTTCATATTTGCTTTTATCGAGGTTTGAAAAATGCTCAGTAAATCCACCGCTTGTTTGGCCGGTTACCGTTTGGGTATAATGGGGTGAATTTGCAAAAAAGATAAGCGTATCAATATTGCCCAATGCCAAGCATTTTTTCATCATAGAAACAGCATATTTATCTTTTGAATAATCAAAAGTACCGTCGCCAAGCATAAAGCTTTCAATATATCGCCAGGGATTATCAATTCTCAAATTATTTTTTTCATATCCCCCGCCCACATTAAAGCGGTAAATATTCATTTTAAGACCTGAATCACCGTAAAGAAGATTTGCAACATCGTCACGAATTTTTTCATCCTTGATTTGCGGTGACCACCAGCACGCAGAACCGCCGAAACCTTTAAGTGATTTAATTACTTTTGCATTTTTCAAATTGATTTTCATAGCACTAACCCTTTATCATTTGTTCAAGCTTTTCTATATCCCTGCTGAAACGACGCTGGCTTACAAGAACAACTACTTCATCGCCCTCTTTAATAACCGTATCGCCCTTTGGAGTGATTGATACACCGTCACGCTCAATGCTGACTATTACACAATGCTTACCCCAATCAACATCCATAATTTTTTTCTTTGCAACGGGGCTGCCGACAGGAATAGTATACGTTTCAAGCACCTTTTCATCAGTTTCAAAGAATCTCGGTTTTTCGTGCTTTGAACTTACAATTCGTTCAAACAAAAATTCATAAAACGGTGTAACACCGATAAAGTTGGCAGTTGCATAACTGATTAAACTTACCACCGCAAGCGGCAAAATATTATTCATATTACCGGTAAGTTCAAATACAAGCACAATACCCGTAATCGGACTTCTTACAATTGAAGCAAAAAGCCCTGCCATTCCGATAACTACAAATTCCTCCCACATTGCAGGAGTAATTGCATCAAAAGTATTCACACTGACTGTGCCGAAAATAGCACCCATATATGCACCCAAAATGCAAAGAGGATAAAGAGTACCGCCCGGCGCACCGCTTGCAAAGCAAACCGCACCGAATAAAAATTTAGTAGACAGCAAAACAACCAAATAAAGAAGCGAAGGATTTTCCTTTAAAAGTATAACTTCCATACTGTGACCACCGCAAAGAATCTGCGGCATAATTAAGCCGACAACACCACTAAACACAAATATAATAGGCATTTTGATATAATTAGGCGCTTTAATCTTCTTATACAAATCCTGAGCCTTGCCCATAACCACATTATAGGCCGAACCACAAATGCCGAGAAAAACCCCCATTATAAGCAAAAGCCAATAATATTTAAGCGGAAAGTTTACGGTGTCATAATTAAATACGGTATTTTGCCCGAAAAAGAGTTTTGATATATAATCGGCAGTAACAGCTGAAACAATGCCCATACAAAGAAGGCTTTTATCAAAAGTGTGATGTATTTCTTCAAGTACAAACATAGCACCTGCAAGGGGCGCATTAAACGCCGCTGCCATACCTGCACCGGCACCGCAGCTAATCATACGAAGTTCGGTTGTTTTATCAGCCTTTGTAAGCCTTGCAACACCTTTTGCCGCCATACCGCCGAGCTGAACGCTTGGGCCTTCCCTGCCAAGTGAAAGGCCCGAAAAAACAGAAGCCGTTCCGCCGATAAGTTTAACAAGAATTACTCGCCACCAGCTTGGGTTTATATGCCCCTTAATTTCACCGCTGACTTGGGGAATACCAGAACCGCCGCCCTGTGCCTCCCATTTGACAAGCATTGAAACAAAAAAGCCGATAAGTGCAAGGATAACAAACCAAACAGCAATTTTAACAGGGTTACCTTTTACATACGAAATTACTTTCATCAAGTAATTTTCCGCAAGAGAAAGTAAAAATCTGTATAATACGGCAATAAGGCCGGACACAATGCCGACCTCAACACCTCGAACTAAAAGATAAAAGCTTTCTTTTCTGCGGAATTCAATTTTTCTGTAAGTAGATTTATCTTTATTTCTCATAATTTTAATATTTCTTTAATTGATCCTCGTTTACATTTTCAAGGAATTCATCGTAAGTTCCCATTCTGTCAATCACTCTGTTGCCTGAAATTTCAATAATTCTGTTTGCAACCGTTTGCACAAATTGATGGTCATGCGAAGTGAACAAAATAGTTTCAGGGTAACGGATAAGTCCGTCGTTAAGCGCAGTGATTGATTCAAGGTCAAGGTGGTTTGTAGGCTCATCAAGAATAAGTACATTTGCACCTGAAAGCATCATTTTGCAAAGCATACAGCGAACACGCTCGCCACCTGAAAGAACATTAGCCATTTTAAGAGCTTCTTCGCCGGAGAAAAGCATTCTGCCGAGCCAGCCCCTAATGTCAGCTTCAAGTGTGTATGTTGTGTATTGGCGAAGCCAGTCAACAAGAGTAAGTTCAACCCCGTCAAAATATTTGCTGTTATCACTCGGAAAATAGCTTTGTGAAGTAGTTACACCCCATTTAAAGCTTCCCTCATCAGGCTCTAATTCGCCCATAATGATTTTAAACAAAGTTGTTTTAGCGACAACATCAGAACCTACAAAAGCAACCTTTTCTCTTGGATGAATAACGAAAGATACATCGTCAAGCACCTTTCTGTCACCGATGGTTTTAGTTAAATGGTCAACTCTTAAAAGGTCGTTTCCGCATTCTCTGTCAGGCTTAAAATCAACATACGGAAAACGCCTGCTTGATACCGGCATATCAATCATTTCAAGTGCGTCAAGCTGCTTTTTACGGCTTGTTGCCTGCTTTGATTTAGCGGCATTTGCAGAGAAACGGGCAATAAATTCCTGAAGTTCTTTAATCTTTTGTTCATTCTTTTTATTTTGGTCTCTTGCCTGACGCTGACGCATTTGTGTATATTCATACCAGAAATCATAGTTACCTGTATAAAGCTGAATTTTACCAAAGTCAACATCACAGATATGAGTACAAACCTTATTTAAGAAATGACGGTCATGCGATACTACAATAACCGTATTTTCAAAATCCATAAGGAAGTTTTCAAGCCAGCGAATAGCCGAAAGGTCAAGGTGGTTTGTAGGCTCATCAAGAAGAAGAATATCAGGATTGCCAAAAAGTGCCTGTGCAAGAAGAACCTTAACTTTCATATCAGATGGAAGCTCTGCCATTTGCATATAGTGGTATTCATCGGGAACACCTAATTTATTAAGCATAAACGCAGCGTCGCTTTCAGCGTTCCAACCGTCCATATCGGCAAATTCAGCTTCAAGCTCACCTGCTTTAATACCGTCCTCTTCAGAAAAATCCTCTTTCATATAAAGGGCGTCTTTTTCTTCCATTACTTCAATAAGGCGTGGATTACCCATAAGAACTGTTCTGATTACTTCATATTCATCATAAGCAAAGTGGTCTTGCTTTAAAACAGAAAGCCTTTCACCCGGAGTAATAAAAACTTCGCCTTTTTGCGGGTCAAGCTCACCTGAAAGAACTTTTAAAAAAGTAGATTTGCCGGCACCGTTAGCACCGATAATACCGTAGCAGTTACCGGCTGAAAAAGTAACATTTACTCTTTCAAATAATACACGACCGCCGAATTGAACGGTAACATTATTTGCCTGAATCATTATTTTTCCTCCAAAATACAACAAGATATTAGATACTTAAATTTTCACGGATATATAATACTACATTAGTTTATCAAATACAAGTATTATTTATTTTAAGTTGATTTTATAAAAAAATTAAAGTATAATATATTGTAATTTAAAATAAGGGGTATAAAAATATGGATATAAAAATTTCACCTTCAATGCTTGCCAGCGATTTTGCAAACCTTGAAAGCGAACTGAAAAAATGTGAAACAGGCGGTGCGGATTTAATTCACCTTGATGTAATGGACGGGCATTTTGTGCCTAACATTTCAATCGGAATACCTGTAATTGCAGCGATGAAAAAAGTTTGCAAAATTCCTTTTGATGTGCATTTGATGATAAGTGACCCATATTTTTACATTGATGATTTTATAAAAGCCGGCGCAGACATAATCACATTTCATATTGAATGTGACAGTGATATTGACAAAACCATTGATAAAATCACGGCAGGCGGCTGCAAAGCTTCGCTTGCAGTTAAGCCAAACACCGATATTGAAGCTGTTTACCCATATCTTGATAAACTTTCAATGGTGCTTGTTATGACGGTTGAACCGGGATTCGGCGGGCAAAGCTTTATGGAAAGCACTATGCCTAAAATTGAAAAACTGCGTGCAAAATGCCCTGAACTTGATATTCAGGTTGACGGGGGCATAAATCCTGATACTGTAAAAATTGCAGGAAGAGCCGGCGCAAATGTAATGGTTGCAGGCTCGGCAGTATTTAACAGTGAAAATCCAAAAGAAACCATAAAACTTCTTAAACAAAATGCAAAAGCATAAAACGGCGTGATATAATTTATGAAAAAAAAGCGTTTTTATAATAACAAAAAGCGAAATATAAAATGGACGGAAAAGCAGACCGGCCGAAAAATCAGCTTTGCAGATAAATATATTGAAGCAGGCAGCGGCAGTGACAAATTTGATGCCAAGCGTCCAAAACAAAAGAAAAAAAGAATAACAAAGGAAAAATCAGCAAGGCTGTTTAAAAATATCACTGTGATTATAGCCTGCTTTCTTATAATAAGCGTGGGTTACAGCGCAATGGACCTTTACATTGACCGAAACGCAATGCCGCAAACACAGGAAAGCACAGGTGAAAGTGCAAGCTTCAGCGATGTAAACCTTATGCTTAAAGCTATGGCTGTTGAATCTATTTCGCTTGATAATTCAGTTATGCTTGATTCTGCAATTAAAAGTGCGGAGGATGAAGGTTATTCATCAATCACTTTTGACCTTAAGCGTGATGACGGAACAATCGGCTACAACAGTAATTTAGCAACCATAAAAGCTTACGGTGCAATATCATCACCTGCAAATCAGCTTGAAAAATCAATAGCGAAACTAAATCAGGCTGATATTATACCTATCGGCAAAATTTCTTGCTACAAAGATAATATTGTAGCACTTTCAGACCTTGACACCGCCATAAAAAGCGGAAAAAGCGTTTACAGGGATTCTGACGGAAATGCGTATTTAGACCCAAATAATGATACAACATATAACTATATCAAAAGCATAGTTGAAGAAGCAAAGGCAATGGGTGTAACAGTATTTTTGCTTGACAACACTACCTTGCCAAGCGAAATTGAGGGTGAGTACAATGACGGTTTTGAAAAACTTACAAAAATGCTGTATGCACAATTTGGCGAAGATATAAAGTTTATTGAAGCTGTGGATGTAACAATAAATGATTACAGCGTTTCAAACGAAGATGTAACCGATGAAAATGGTGACACTGTTTACAACACCACATCTTCATCATCCGACAGTGAGGAATTCACTACCGGCTACGGCGATTCAAGCGAAATTGACGGTGAAGAAACATCTGCTACCAAAAAGCGTGAACCGCTTACCGATGAAGACGGTGACATTATTTACGGTAATGACGGGCAGCCTGTTTACCCTACCGAGCAGGGCGAAACCACAAAAGAAAGAGTGCCTCTCACCGATGAAGACGGTGACTTTGTTTACGGTAACGACGGTTTACCTGTTTACAGCACAGAAGAAAGCTCAACAAACCAGCTTACCACACAGAGCAACAATTCACTTGAAAAGCAAATTGAAAAGAAAATAAGCGAAAAATCATCAAACAATAAAATGTATTACATTTCAACAAACAATGCAGAAAAAGTCAAAAAAATACTTGACAATAAAAAAATTACAAACTATATTATCAAAAGCATCAACTGATGCCAACAAGGTGATATTATGAAAAAAGCACTTTGCAAGGTTAGTATTATACCGCTGATTATCTGCTTAATATTCAGCGTTTATCAATCTACTGCATTTGCAAAATCAAATGATACAAGCATTAAAGAAGTAAAAATAAGCTGTGGGGTTCTTGACCCTGAATTTAACAGCGAAAAAACAAAATACACGCTTTATATTCCGAGTGATTTAACGCAAATTATTATTACACCTACTGCAAACAGCCAAAATGCTACTGCAAATAAGATTAACCTTACGCTCAGTGAAATGCAAGAGCCGACAATTTCAATAACTTGCAAAGCCGAAAGCGGCGACACACAAAAATACACTTTTAAAATAAAAAGAATTGATAAAACAGTAAGTGAAATAGAAGAAGAGATCGGCAAAAACGGCTATGCTGTTTATATTAACAAATCAAAGTTTTATCAGCAAACAGATTTTCTCATCTGCCTTGGCACAGTTTTAACAGGAATAATAATTTTAACACTGCTTTACCTGTTTTTCAGAAAAAAGCTTATTAAGCCATATGATGAAAGCGAAGAACAGTTTTACCTTGCAGATTGAAAATAAAATTTAGGGAAAGCGAGATGATAATATGGAACTCGAAGAATTAACAAACGAGCAAATTGCCGAGAATATCTCCGAACTTTGCAAAAATAAGAATTACCATAAAATCAAGGATATTCTTATTGAAATTAACCCTACCGATGTGGCTGCCATATTTGAAGAATTGCCAACTGAGCAAAGACTGTTATTATTCAGACTTTTACCAAAAGAGGAAGCGGCAGAAACCTTTGTAGAACTTAACGGTGACACCCAGGAAGCGCTCATTACAGCATTTTCCGATACAGAGCTTAAGGAAGTTATTGATGAGCTTTACCTTGATGATACCGTTGATATTATTGAGGAAATGCCGGCAACGGTAGTAAAAAGAATTCTTAAAAACACAGACACGCAAACCCGAAAATCTATCAACACACTTTTAAAATATCCTGAAGACAGTGCCGGTTCAATTATGACACCGGAATTTGTTGATTTGAAAAAGGACAGTACAGTTGAAGATGCGTTTAAAAGAATCAGGCGAACAGGTGTTGACAAAGAAACTATCTACACCTGCTATGTTACCGATGCATCCAGGCACCTTATCGGTGTTACAACGGTAAAGGAACTTCTTTTACACAATTATGATGATAAGATTGAAGATTTTATGGAAACAAACATCATCTTCGTAAACACGCACGATGATAAGGAAATCGCTGCAAATTACTTTGATAAGTATAATTTCCTTGCCCTTCCCGTAGTTGATATGGAAGAAAGGCTTGTAGGTATCATCACATTCGACGATGCTATTGATGTATTGCAGGAAGAAAACACCGAAGACATCCATAAAATGAACGCTATGGTGCGTACAACCGAAAAGCCTTATTTAAAAATCGGAATAATTGATACTTTCAAATCAAGAATCCCTTGGCTTTTACTTTTGATGATAAGTGCAACCTTTACCGGAATGATTATTACATCATTTGAAGAAAAGCTTGCCGCTATGATTGTTCTTACCGCATTTATTCCGATGCTTATGGATACCGGCGGTAATTCCGGCGGCCAGGCAAGCGCAACAATTATTCGTGCGCTTTCGCTTAATGAAATTGACCTAAACGATATATTTAAAGTTATTTGGAAAGAAATAAGAGTAGGCGTTGTTTGCGGTTTAACACTTTCCATTGTAAACTTCTTCAAAATTTTGCTTATTGATAAAATGTTGCTTGGCACTAAAGGCATTACCTTTAAGGTTGACCTTGTAATAAGCTTAACATTATTTATCGAAATTATATTTGCAAAAATAGTCGGCTGCACATTGCCGATATTTGCAAAGAAGCTTAAATTTGACCCTGCGGTTATGTCGTCACCTTTTATTACAACAATAGTTGATGCACTTTCGCTGCTTATCTATTTTGGATTATCAACAGCAATACTTCATATATAACAAAAACTCCCGATGATTTATTCATCGGGAGTTTTTATACTTATTTAGCTAAAAATTCTTTAACTTCGTCTATTTTTGCAATTCCTTGCTCATAGCCAAGATTATAAATATGCTTAATTTTCATAGGTTCGCTGTCAAGTGTATGAAAATCAAGCGAGGAACGGGGAGCTATAACAAGTATATTGCCCGCTTTTTCCTCTTCAAAAACAAATTTCCTTTGCCTGTTATACATTTCGTGCCTTCTAATAACAGCTTCGGCTGTGAGTGGATATTTATGAAGTACCTTTTTAACTGCCTTTTCGTGACCTATCGGCTTTTTTGTGAAATGTCTGTCTTGTGTAAGTATAACAACACATTTTTCACATCCGTCATCATAAGCCCTTTGAAGCGGAATAGAATCTACCACACCGCCGTCATAATAATAATCTTTACCGATTAAAACCGGCTTTGAAACAAGCGGGAGCGCACAAGATGCGTGAATTTCATCACATCCGTCACGAAATTCAGTCGGATAAAAATATTCCGCTCTGCCTGTTGCTGCATTAGTTGCCACAACACAAAATTTACTGCCGCTTTTTTCATATTCATCGTAATTAAGCGGAAACATTTGATACGAAAGTTCGCCGAATATCCATTTGGTATTTAAGAATTCACCGTTTTTAAATACAGATTTAACACCCATATATCTTTTATCGTGAGCATAATCAACCATAATATCTCTCATACGGTATAAATTCTTCGCAATAAATGATACACCGTTACAGCTGCCTGCTGAAACGCCGATTACATAAGGAAAAGTGATACCGTTTTCCATAAAAGCATCTAACACGCCGCTTTCATAAGCGCAACGCAAGCCACCGCCTTCGAGTACCAAACCTGCACTGTACATATATTTTCCTCCGATTCAAATAAACATAAAAAAATTGACGACCTTAGTATAACCAAAGTCGTCAAGCTAATAATTATTACTCAGCTTTCTTCTTTGCAGGAGCTTTTTTTGCTGCTTTTTTAGGAGCTGATTTCTTAGCAGGAGCTTTCTTTTCTTCCTTTGGTGCTTCCTCTGGTTCTTCTGCTTTAGCTTCAACAATCTCGATTTCATTGTCACATTCAAAGAAATCATTGTCATCAAAATACTCAGGCTCCTTATGAGCTGTAAGCTTTTGAATAACAACATAAATACCGGCAATTACACCTACAATAGCAACAATCGCGCTAACAACCTTTAAAAACTTTTTGAAATTCATAATTTTGAACCCCTTTCAAATAACTATAACTATTATAAATTCAATTTTATATAAAGTCAAGTAATTTTACAATATTGAACATTTGCACATAAAAAAGACTTTTTTCGCCGCTTTGAATACCAAAATTCAATTATACATACTTTAAAACATCTATAATATCATCAATGACAGGCACATCTTCTCTTAAATCTCTGCCTTTAAACCAACCCCAATTCATACGAATTGCCTTCATTCCCGCATCAAGCGCACCCTGAATATCATTTATCGGGTGGTCGCCCACATATGTACATTCATTTGCAGGTAAGCCGAGCTTGTCTGCTGTATATTCAAATAATTTAGGGTTTGGCTTATGTATTCCCACATCGCCGCTTACAACGGTAATGTCACAATATTTCCTCAACCCGCTTTCATCAAGCTTATGATTTTGCAAATATGACGGTCCGTTTGTTATTATGCCGACAATATATCCGCGATTTTTAAGTTCCTTTAAAAGCGGCACCGTATGTTCAAATATCACGCAGCAATCACCGAAGCGGTAATCATAATGCTTTGCAAGCTCTTTATTTGACGGTGCATTTTCCCAATGCCACATTTTTATAAGATTTGCATACCATTCTTCCCTGTCAACATAGCCGCCATTGCCGGTAATACGCATATCCTCTTTTCTTTTTTCACGCTCTTTTTGTGGCAAACCGGGGCAAAATTCGTCAAAAAATAAATCCATATATTTTTCAAATGCCTCTGTTCTGTCCTGAAGAGTTTCATCAAAATCAAATAATACTGCTTTTGTCATACTTCAACTGCTTTTTAAGTTCATCAACTGATGAAAATTCCTTTTCTTCCCTCAAATATCTGACAAGTTCAATACGAACATATTCATTATACAAATCACCGGAAAAATCAAAAATATGTGTTTCCGACAGCGGAGATGTAAGGCGCCAAGTAGGCCTTATCCCGATATTTGTAAAAGATTTATATTCCTTGTCATTTACAAAAGTGCGGCTTTCATACACACCGTATTTTGGCACAACAAGCCCACTTGGCAAATGCTGATTAAGAGTAGGGAAACCTATTGTTCTCCCCCTCATATCACCTGAAACAACTTTTGATTCAAATGTAAAATTATAACCGAGCATATCATTTGCCTGCTCTATTTTACCGTCACTGACGCATTTTCTTATTCTTGTTGAAGAAATCGGCTCACCGTCAAAATCCAAATGTTCAAGTATTCTTACCCAAACATCCTTTTTTTCAAGATAATTTCTCATATCAAGAGCCGACCAAGACGCATTTTTGCCGAATCTGAAGTTAAAGCCGCATAAAACCGTTTGCGCCCTGAATCTGTCAAGTAAAATTTTATTTATAAAGTCTTCGCCGTCCATATGCTTAATCTGTTCAAAATCCGCAAACACGCAGTTTGGATAACGCTTTTTAAACAGACTTTTTTGCAAAAGCGAAAATTTGTTATTAACACAGTAAATCACGGTGTTTTCAGCACCGGTAATTACTGTTTTGTGAGCTTTATGCATTCCGTCAAAATCACCTAATGCAACAGCTCGCCTTGTAACAATGTCATTATTTTTCATACCATTTTAATCACGCTTAACAAGCAATCTTTCAACGGAAAGTTCGCCTTTTTGCGTATCGCATTTTCCAAGTCCGAGAAATCCAATATCACCGGAATATACAGTATAAACCTTGTTTTCAAGCTTTTTTTTGATTCTGTTAATATCAAGTGCGCCGCCGTTTTGAAATCTTTTTGCCTGAGCAGGTGATACATAAACGCTTTCAAAAGATGAAAACATTTTTTCAATGTTTATCAAAACATCTTCAAATCCTTTGCCGCTGTTTCGCCTTTCCTGCATTTCACCAAGCGTGGCACAATCATCAAGTGTGAAACCCATTGCGAGTGTACGCTCAAGCGCAGTCATTACTGCCCCGGTACCAAGCTTTTTGCCTAAATCATCAATCAGACTTCTTATATATGTACCTTTCGAACACACAACATCAATTGTATAAACATTTTCTTTTTCATTTGAAAGTTCTTTGCAAAGCGAAAGTGACTTGATTTCAACTTTTCTTGCCTGCCTTTCAACTTCAATGCCCCGGCGTGCCAGGTCATAAAGTCTCTGACCGTCAACACTGACTGCCGAATACATAGGCGGAACCTGCTCGATTTCACCTTTAAAATCATCAAGTGCCGCCTCTACATCGGATAATGAAACATTTACTTCATATTCACCCGTCACATTGCCGGTAATATCAAGCGTATCTGTTGTTTTGCCAAGCATAAATTCGGCACGGTAGCCTTTATCACTGTCGGGTAAATAGTTTAAAAATCTTGTTGCACCGCCAAGCATAATGGGCAAAACACCTGTTGCCATTGGGTCAAGCGTGCCTGTATGCCCGGCTTTTTTTTCGCGAGTTATTCCCCTGATTTTTGCAACTACACCGAAAGAAGTAATATCTTTATCTTTGTTTATACATATTATACCCGTCATTCGAGTATCTCCCTGCATTTATCAACAAGCAAGCGCCTTGCTTCTTTAACATCGCAATCGAATCGACAGCCTGCCGCCTGTGCGTGACCGCCGCCGCCAAAGCATTTTGCAAGTTCTGCCGCATTTACACTTTCAAATGTACGAATAGAAGCCTTACAGGTTCCGTCAGGCTTTTCCTGAATTGTAATGCCGATTTCAACGCCTTCGATTTGGCGGGTTAAAGGTGCTAAGCCCTCTGTTTCCTGTGCATTTGAGCCTGTAAGCTGAAACATCTCCTGTGTAACGGTAATAACCGCAACTCTCTCGTGTTCATAAAAGCGCATTGACTCAATAGCAAGCCTTTCAAGCCTTGCATATGTTTTAGTCTTTGTTTCAAACATAATGCGGTTTATTCTTCCGTTATCGGCACCTGCTTCAATAAGGTCGGCGGCAACACGGTAAGTTTGCGCAGTTGTTGAATCATAGCGAAAACATCCTGTATCGGTAGTAAGGCCGGTATAAAGGCAATCTGCAATTTTTTTATCAACTTCAATACCGAGGGCAAGTACCACATCATACATAATTTGGCACGCCGCCGGAACATCCTCAAGAAGCAATAAATCGGCATATTCCGTGTTGGTTGAATGGTGGTCAATGCACATATCAACCTTATATTGCTCCTCAAGTCCGCCTAACAGATTAACTGTTGCCACATCAACAGCAACAATATAATCAGGTTTGAATTTTATTTCTACAATATCGTCAAAAAGATAATTGTACTTTTTAGGAATATTATCTGCATTTATAACAGAGCAGATTTTTCCTATTTTCATAAGTGCGCGACACAATGCATATCCGCAGCCGAGTGTATCCCCGTCAGGATTTGCATGAGTAAGAATAAGAATATTATCCTTTTCCTTAAGTGTATTCGCACATTCATTTACACTAATCTTCATGAGTTATTTCCTTAATTTTTTCAAAAAGGTCCATTCCTTTTTCAATTGAATCATCTGCAATAAATTTAAGTTCAGGGCTTTTTCTTAAATGAAGCCTTGTACCAAGCTGTTTCCTGATATATCCCTGCGCGCTTTCAAGCCCTTTAACCGACTTTTTAGCCGATTCAATTCCGTCAATTGCACTGATATATACCTTTGCATAGCTTAAATCCCCGCTGACATCAACTTTTACCACAGTGAGCATATCGCTGATTCTCGGATCTTTAAGTTCACGCATAATCGAAACTATTTCTCTTTTAATATCTTCACTTATTCTGTCAATATGAAATCCTGCCATAATCAGTCCCTATATTCCTCTACTACATACGCCTGAAGAATATCGCCTGCCTGAATATCATCCCATCCGTCAAGGCTGATACCGCATTCATAACCTGATGATACTTCCTTAACCTCATCTTTAAATCTCTTAAGGTTAGCAAGCTTAACATCAGCAATTTGCTTACCGTTTCTGATAACTCTTACCTTACCGTCACGCTTAATAGTACCGCTTGTAACAAGCGAACCTGCAATAGTACCGGCAGATGAAATTTTATAAACTTCTCTTACTTCAACTTCACCTGTATCAACATCACGATACTTAGGAGCTCTCATTCCGCGCATAGCTCTTTCAATATCTTCAATAGCATCATAAATAATATCGTATTGTTTAATTTCAATTCCGTCACGCTTTGCATTATCAGCTGCAATTTGGTCAACACCGGTGTTGAATGCAACGATAATTGCTTTTGACGCTTCTGCAAGCATAACATCGCTTTCGCTTACAGCGCCGACTGCACCGTGAACAATTTTTACATTTACTTCATCATTTTCAATTTTAAGAAGTGACTGCTTAACAGCCTCAACCGAACCTTGAACATCAGCTTTAACAATGATGTTAAGCTCTTTCATCTCTCCCTCTGAAATAGTATCGAAGAGAGTATCAAGTGTAACTTTCTGGAATAGCTTGAATTCTTCTTCCTTAGCCTGTGCCTTTCTCTGCTCAACAAGTGCCCTTGCAAGCTTTTCATCAGATACGGCATTAAATTCATCACCGCTCATAGGGGCTGAATCAAGGCCCATAATTTCAACAGGAACAGACGGACCTGCTTTTTCAATCGGCTTGCCGTGATAATCTGTCATAGCACGGATTTTACCTACTGCCGTACCTGCTACAAGAATATCACCTGCATTAAGCGTACCGTTTTGAACAAGAAGTGTTGCAACCGGGCCGCGGCCTTTATCAAGCTTTGCTTCAATTACTACACCTTTTGCCTGCCTGTCAGGATTTGCCTTAAGCTCTGCCATTTCAGCAACAAGAAGAATTGTTTCAAGAAGCTTATCAATACCCATTTTGGTTTTAGCCGAAACAGGAACACAGATAACATCGCCGCCCCATTCTTCAGGAACAAGCTCATGCTCTGTAAGCTGCTGCATAACTTTATCAGGGTTTGCGCCCTCTTTATCCATCTTGTTAATAGCAACAATAATTTCAACACCTGCTGCTTTAGCGTGGTTTATAGCTTCAACTGTTTGCGGCATAATACCGTCATCTGCTGCTACAACCAAAACAGCAATATCAGTTGCCATTGCACCCCTTGCACGCATAGCTGTGAAAGCGGCGTGGCCCGGTGTATCAAGGAAAGTAATCTTCTGCCCGTTAACATCAACCTGATATGCACCGATTGCCTGAGTAATACCGCCGGCCTCTGTTGAAGTTACTTCTGTATGACGAATAGCATCAAGTATAGATGTTTTACCGTGGTCAACATGGCCCATTACGCAAACAACAGGAGGTCTTGTTACTGCATTTTCATCATCTTCAACCTCTTCTTCAATAATTTGCTCTTCAATGGTGACTACAACCTCTTTTTCAACCTTTGCACCAAGCTCTGTTGCTACAATTTCTGCTGTGTCATAATCAATAACTTCATTAACTGTTGCCATAACACCGAGTGACATAAGCTTTTTAATAACTTCTGTTGCAGTCATACGAAGAAGCTTTGCAAGGTCACCTACCGTAATTTCTTCAGGAACAGTAATTTTAATTTGCTGTTTCTTTCTCTGCTCTGCAATACGGGCAAGGCGCTGTGCTTCTGTTTCTTTCTTTGATTTTGCACGCATACCCTGTGGCTTTTTCTTTCTGTACTGCTTTGACTTCTGATTAAGCTTTTGCTTTTTCTGATAGTCATTCATATTATTGGCAGGAGCTATATCTTCATACTTTTGATTGTATTTTTCAAGGTCAACATTGTTTACACGGGTATCAACATGCCTTGTTTCGCCCTTTGTTCTTGCCTGTGGAACTTGGCTGGCTTTTTTCTTTGCCTTTTCCTCTGCCCTTTTTGCTGCCTGCTCTGCCATTTGAAGAATGGCAGCCTGGTTTTTATGCTTTTTATTTTCTTCTTTATCGTCCTTCTTTTCTTTAGAAGCGGCATTTTTCTTTTCGGCAGGCTTTTTCTTTTCTGCCTTTTTTGCGGAGTTAAAATAATCATTAAGGCTTTCAACACTGTTATCTTCAGTAAGCTTATCAAATAAAATGTTAAGCTCATTTTCCTCTAAAACGGTGTTTGCCTTTTTTGCCGGACCTTCGCAATATTCACTGAGAATATTTATAATATCCTTGTTATTTTTGCCGAAATCCTTTGCTATATCGGAAACTTTGTATTTAATAACCATTGGCATTTCCTCCTGTGTTAGTTTATATGTTAGTATACTTTTACTGATTGAGAAGCGAAATTATTTTTTTAGCAAGATTTTCATCATTAACCGTCATACATCCGGCTTTGTACCCCACACCGAAATATATTTCATCAATAGTAATATCTGTTTTGATAACCTTTACTTTAAAATGATGAAGTTCAATTGTTTTTTCAAATTCTGCTACAAGCCTTGGGGATACATCACTGCAAAAAATCAGCAATTTCGCCTTGTGCCCAAACAGTGCGTGCTGCGCCATATCATGCCCCATTGAAAGCTTGCCTGCACGCCTTGCAAGCCCGAGCATTGAAATAACCTTTTGATTAGGCATTTTCTATTTCTTCTTCCATTTTGTTATATACTTCATCGTCTATCTGCATTGAAAAAGCTCTTTCAAAAGCTCTTTTTTTTCTTGCTTTTTTCAGACATTCAGCATTTTTACATACATATGCACCCCTGCCGGCTTTTTTTCCTGTAAGGTCAAGCGAAACTTCACCCTCCGGGCTTTTCACTACCCTTACAAGTTCGCGCTTATCAAACATTTCGCCGCAGCCTGTGCACATACGCATAGGTATTTTTTTAGTTTTCATATTTACTACGCCTTTCTTTCAAAATGCGAGGTAATTATTCTTCTGTTTCGTTTTCGTCTGTTTCAGGCTCTTCATTAGTGAAAAATCCCGATTCAGGCTTAATATCAATTTTCCAGCCTGTAAGCCTTGCAGCAAGGCGAACATTTTGACCTTTGTTGCCGATAGCAAGTGAAAGCTGATCATCAGGAACTGTTGCACGGCAGCTCTTTGCATCTTCATCAAGAATTTCAACTTCGCAAACTTCTGATGGTGCAAGTGCGGCACTTACATACTGTGCAGGGTCTTCGCTGAACTTAACAATATCAATCTTTTCACCGCCGAGAACTTCAACAATGTTGGAAACTCTCTGACCTCTCGGGCCTATGCAAGCGCCTACCGGGTCAACATCCTCATCTGTTGAATAAACAGCAATCTTGGTTCTTGAACCTGCTTCGCGGGAAACCGATTTAATTTCAATAGTTCCATCATAAATTTCAGGAACTTCCTGCTCAAATAAACGGCGAACCATACCAGGATGTGTGCGTGAAATCATAATGCGAGGGCCTTTGCCCATTTCTTTGACATCAACAACAAATACTTTGATGTTTTCGCCTACTGTGAAATGCTCACCCGGAACCTGCTCTGTTTTAGGAAGAACTGCTGAATTCTTACCCATATCAAGAGTAACATTTCCTGTTTCAGGGTCAATTCTGTCTACTTTTGCTGTAACAAGCTCCTGATTTTTAGATTTGAATTCTTCAATCATCTGTCCTCTTTCAGCTTCGCGGATACCCTGGCGGATAACATGCTTTGCTGTTTGAGCTACAATTCTGCCGAAATTTTTTGTTTTAAGCGGAATATCAATTGTACCGCCGACTTTAGCACTCTTTCTTAATACCTGTGCCTGCTCAAGTGTAAGGTCTGTATCTTCATCTTCAATTTCATCAACTACATTTTTTCTTACATAAACCTTGATTTTTTGCTTATCAGGGTCAATGTCACAATGAACAATATCCTTACCGTTATAATCGTGCTTTGCAGCAACAATAATTGCGGCTGAAATTTTTTCATAAAGATATTCGGCAGGAATACCTTTTTCAGCTTCAATCGCTTTTACTGCGTCAAAAAATTCTTTACTCATTTTCCTATCATCCTTTCGATTAGTTCATTTCTTTTTCAAAATCTTTAATATCAAAGTCATCAAGTTTTACATATGATGTATCTTTTTTATTCACTTTAAGTTCCTCGCCGTCTGCAAGTGAAAGTGTAATCTCACCGCCGTTGTAAGAAACAAGCTTACCGGCATAGTCCCTCACATTATTTACAGGGCGGATAAGGCGAACCATAACATCAGCACCGATATACTTTTCGAAATGCTTATCAGCTGTAAGTTCCCTTTCTACCCCGGGTGAGCTGACTTCGAGAGTATAGCTTTGTGAAATCGGGTCTGCTTCATCAAGCGGCTTTGTAACAGCGTGGGTTAAATCAACACAGTCATCAATTGAAATTCCGCCCTCTTTATCAATAAAAATACGAAGATACCAATCCGTACCCTCTTTTGCGAAGCGAACATCCCAAATATCAAGGCCGAGTTCTTCTGCGTAAGGGGTAATAATTTCTGTTACCCTAGATACAGTATTTCCTTTTCCTGCCAAGAAAAAACCTCCTTACAATAATAAGAGAGCGGGCCTCTTAGGTCCACTCTCATGAGAATCAATAAACTTACTGTGTATATAATAACATATTATAATAAAAAGTCAAGTGTTTTTTTCAGTTAAAAAATAGGATATAAAAAACACTTTTGCTTTACTTTTCAATCATTTTTGCTACTATTACAGACATATCATCACGGTGCTTTTCATCGCTGTTTTCGAGCGCAAGGCGCAAAATTGCTTTTGCTTTTTCATTTGGGTCAAACGATGTTTCAAGCTTCAAAAATTCTTCAAGCCAATCATCACCCACATCCGTTATTCCGTCACTCATCATAATTATTTCATCATCGGTATTCAGCAGTGTAGTTCTTTTGGCAAATTCCACACCGCGTAAAATTCCTGCCGGCATAGAAGTAAGCTCGCACTTTGTCAAACTGTTTTCTTTTACAACATACGATTTCGGCGCACCCGCTTTATAAAACTCACATTTGCCGCTGAATAAATCCACCCTTATACAATCAAGCGTTGCCAAACTTTCCTCGTGGCTTTTTACAAGAAGCGCACTGTTTACAACTTTGAGCGATGAATCAAATCCGAAACCGGCTGACAAAAGCTTTGATAACAGGCCTGCACCCATTGCTCCGTCTAAAGCAGCTCGGCTTCCCTTGCCCATTCCGTCGCTTATAATAAAAATCATATGTCCTCTTGAATCGTTAATTGTTTTAATCGTATCACCGCACAGGTTTCCCTCTGCCGAATATTGAGCAAATCCGATACTCATTTTAAAATTAGGCTTTTCCATAAACGAAAGCATAGTTCCGGCTGAACTCACATTTATTTTTCCACGCTCAAATTCACGCTTGCAAATTTTACTTATTTCATTTGTAAGGCGTAAATTATCAAGCCCCTTGGTATCATTGGGAGCAAGAATTTCAATTCGCATTCTGTCATATTTATCAATAATTGCAGATATATTTTCAGGAAAAATATCGTATTCGCCAAGCATTCTTCTTATTCTGCCTGCCGACTTAAAATCAAAGCTTTCAGCCTCATCAAACTCAAAAGCCAAATCTGCGAGCATATCGGAAATAGAAAAAAATTGGTCTGACGCAACCATTCTGATTTCACTTTCATTAGGGTCAACCGGCGAAAGCGAATTGATTTTTTCACGCACATCTCTGACGCTTTCGCTCACTTGCGCAAGCGCACTTGATGCAAAGCGCAATCTTACCACAAGACTCTGCCTTAAACTTCCTTCGGGTGCAATATCCGCTCCGCTTTCCCACAAATCAGATAATTTCAATGTCAGTTTTTCCGGAAGTATGCATAAAATAACCCCTGCAATAACACTTTCAAGCACTGTGCAAAATGAAAAAGCCCCCAAATTTGCGGCTATGGCAAAAAATGACATTGAAAGTGCAAAGCTTACAGCGATAGCAAGGCTTGAAAAAGAAGTAAACAGACTGCATAAAAGTGACGAAAAAGCATATGCACCAAGCAAAAAAAGTCCGTTTTCTTTAGTAATACCGAGTGCAAAACCCAGGCAAAGAGATACAATTAAACCAAAACGCTGACTGCCGAAACGAACAGTGGTTAAAATCAGCAAAGCGGCAATTATTCGTGCAAACGAAACACCTTTAATTTCAATAAAAGAAAGGCCGGAAAGCACAATAGAAGCCGACACCAAAATACAGGTAAGGTCAGTAACTGGCAAAGCTTTTAATTTAAGCCTTTTTAAACTGCAATTAACAGCACGGTTAAAGAAAAATGCACTGCCCAAAGCAAGCACCGATTCGCCGAAAGTCAACGCATATTCGCCGAGCGTTGCCCCGGCTTTAACATTCATAACCAATCCGGTTGAAAATACCGAAAGCCCGGCGATAAGCATTGAAATATATGTATCTCTTTTAACCTTAAAAAATATCAATGCAAAAGTGCCGAGCGTGCATATAACTACTGCGCTTACATACCTGATTGCATTTTCAGGCGAGCAAAATACAATATATCCGAGCGCAGAACCTATTGTGGCAAACAAAAAGTTTTTTCTGCCTGATACTGCAATTAACGCAACTGCAAACGGGCAACAGCCTCCCACTACACTTGAAAAGCAAAGAAGAAAGGCAACAAGTCCCCACAGTACCCGCTTGCCGTACATTACAATATTTTTTAAATCTTTTTTAGGTATTTTGATTTTATCTTTAACAGTCATTTTTACACATCCCAAATGCATTATAGTAAAAGCAAATTGCGAATTATGTAAAAACAAGACAGCAAAGAAAAAGACTTTATCAAACACAAAGTTTTGATAAAGTCTTTGATTACACTATATAAACATACTTTTAATTTTAGCAAGCAGATTTACAAAAATACACCAAGCCGCTTGGAAAAGCGCAACCTTAATTGCATCAAGCTGGTCAATACCGCCGGTGAATGCCAAAAGTCCGACAACGCCAAGCCCGATAGCAGAGCCGAAAGAAGTAAGAACGCCTATAAGCTTTCTTGTTTCCTGCAAATCTTCTGCCGCACTTACTGCAGATACAAAACCGAGCGCCGAACCATTATGCACAATATAGGCAGGTGATTTTTCTGCAAAAAGGTTTGAATACTTTTCAAATGCTCTTCCGTTTGATGAATTCATTACTCTGATATATCCGTCAGGAATTTCAAAAAGTTCAGCAATGCTTTCATCATTTATAAACGGGTCGGCACTGCGCACAAGAATGGTCATTCCGCTTTTTTCAAGCTTTTTAAGTGATTTTTTAAGTTGCGGTTCTGCGCTGTAAGATACAACAAACATTGCCATAAGCTTACCCGCTTCGGCAAGGTAAAGCACCCTTCTTCCCTTTCTTGCATATTTTCTTTCATATTCCTCTTTAAGAACGGGAACACCGTGATGAACAAGCAAATCCCTTGTTCCTACAAGTATTTTTTTACGATAAATCCATGCCGAAGTACCAAGTCTGTCCTCATAAACAATGTCATCAACTTCCGGCAAGATTGCCTGCTTGCCGATAATTACATCATCAAAAGCAGAAGCAAGCGGGCTTTTTGTATTGATAATAACAGAAGCTGTTTTTAAAATTACATCATCTGCTTTTGCACCGTTAAATGTTTTAATACCGTGAATTTCACAACTGCGTGCCGAAAACAAATCCTGTGCTTCAATAACAATTGCATTGGCGTCGCTTGTAACCGAAGCGCCCTCAAACCCGTTTACCATAGCACCCCTTGTGCGAAGGTGTTTTGACACACTCAAAAGAGTATTATTAGTGCAAAACAGAGCATAGCACGGTGCTGTTATACATAAAGCGCAAACAAAAACATTGATTGCATAATTCACATTTTGATTTACTAAACCGACTGCAACTGCAACAACCGCACTTAAAGCAAGTGAAATAAAGCAAACATATTTGCAAATTATATTTGCCGGCTCATCCGCACTTGCAATATCAAGAAATTTTGTGGCAAAATCCGTTTTAATACTTGCTTTTAAATTCGGCTCACCGGTTAATAGCCCACGGCTTATAATACCCGCGTCAACTTCATTTACTATCGGTTCAACGGTATATTTTTCTTTTTGATTTGCCATAAAATCAAAATTAGTTCTTATCCTGGTAATAAACACATATTTACCAAGCCCGTTTAAGCAAAGTGCAAACGCACCTGCAAAGGGATATGATGTACCGTCATCAATAAGCAAATTACTGTCAAAAAGAAGCAAGACAGTATGTGCAAAAATCACTATTTCGGCAAGGCTTACCGCAAAATCGCTGTTAACTCCGTTTTTAATTTTAAATCCGTGTATAAACACACCTGAATTAACAATACACACCGCAACAAAAAGAATAAGAAGCGTAATTATATACGGTGTATTTTCAAGCAAAAGCGATGGTAAATACGAACTGTCCTTAAACCCGGTCAAAAGGCCTAAAATAAGGGTTAATACACCTGTGATTTTAAGTGAAAGCGAAACGGAAGAAAGTGATTCATCAAGCCTTTTTGAAAATGTTGACTGCTCGTTTGCACTTTCATATTCTTTTTTTACAACCGTATCTTTATCCTGCTTTTTTGCATCTTCAATATCTTCCGGTGCAAAAATCCTGAATTTATTTACCTTTTCTTTTCGTCTTTCTTTTAATTGCTGCTCTGCAAGTTCTTCATCAATTTTAGCTATCTGCTTTGTTTCATCGTCAAACCCGTCAAGCACAATTTGAACACCTTGTTCTTCTTCCTTTTGCTCCTGCGCTTTTTCTTCGCGTTGCTTAATTTCTTCCCTCGTAAGCAAAATCTTGGTTTTTTCAAGTTCTTCAACCGCTACAATAGTAGGTATTTGCTCCAAATCGTCTGTTTTATCAAACTTTGACTTGCTTTTAATGGTAGCCGGGCGTTCAATAATTTCAGGCGGTTTTTTTGAATAAATAGGTTCTTTTAAATTTTTATTAGAAAAAAAGCTTTTTTGAACAGTTTTCTGCTCTTCAAAATCACGATCAATTTGATTTGACTTTGGCTTAAATTCAATGTGCTTTGTTTTATCATCCACCTTAATTGCAGGTGATACCTTTGTTTTATCCGCAACTTCGTTTTGCTTGAATTTTGAAAATTTATCTGATTTTGATGCGATTTTTATATTTTCAGGCTCAGGCTTAGGCACTTCAATTTCACGCTCGGTTATCTCCTTGGCGCTGTTATTCACATCTTCAAGCGCCGATTGTGCCTTTTTAACTGTTTTTTCTCTTATTTCTTCAGCCTGTTTTATTATTTCATCAATTGATAAGCTATCGTTCATAATTCCCCACTCTCAATTTACACAAATTAAAGGCCAAGTCTTTGCCTTGCAATTTCATACATAATTATACTTCCGGCAACAGAAGCATTGAGCGAATTAACCTTACCGCACATCGGAAGTGAAACTGTAACATCGCACTTTTCCTTTACAAGCCTTCCTACTCCGCTGCCTTCATTTCCGATAACAAGCGCACATCCGCCCGAAAAATCAGTTTTACACCACGGTTGGCCATCCATATCTGCACAGTACACCCAAATATTCTGCTTTTTAAGTTCATCAATTGTTGCCGCAAGATTGCCTACCCTCGCAACCTTAACATATTCAAGTGCACCGCACGAAGTTTTAGCCACAATAAAATTCAATCCTACATTTCTTCTCTTTGGAATAATTACACCGTGAGCGCCGCAAGCCTCCGCACTTCGTATAATCGCACCGAGATTATGGCTGTCCTCAATCTCATCACAAATTATGATAAAAGGAGCTTCGCCCTTGCTTTTTGCATATTCCAATATTTCTTCAACGCTTGAATAACTGTGAGCCGGCACATTTGCAACCACACCCTGATGATTTGCACCCGCACACATAAAATCAAGCTTTTTTCTGTCAACCGTTTTAACTACAATTTTATTTTCCTTGCACATTGCAACAATGCGGTTAATTGAACCTTCTCTTTCACCTTTTGAAATAAGCACATTTTCAACTTCCCTGCCGCTTTTAAGAAGCTCTATAACTGCATTTCTGCCTATAATCAAATTATCATTTGTTTTGTAATCTTTTTCTTCCTTTGGCATATTTTGTATCTCCGTAAATTTATTCAGTTTAATTATAACATTATATAGGCTTTATTTCAATTACAATTTATAGTAATTGACTATATGAAAATTCTAAAGTATAATAAGTTCAAAAGGAGTAATAAATATGAAACAGCTTAATTGGGCAACACTCGGTTGCGGCGTTATTGCAAATCAGCTTGCCGAAGCTATGCAGGCAAAAGGCAGAACGCTTTATTCCGTTGCAAACCGCACTCACCAAAAGGCAGTTGAATTTGCAAATAAGTATAAAATCGAAAAAGTTTATGACAGCATTGATGAAGTATTTGAAGATGAAAATGTTGACATAATTTATATTTCGACTCCGCATAACACTCATATTGAATATTTGCGAAAAGCACTTAAAAATGGAAAGAATGTAATTTGTGAAAAATCAATCACTCTCAACAGCAAAGAACTTGACGAAGCCATAAATTTAGCTAAAGAAAACAATGTTGTTTTAGCCGAAGCTATGACTATATATCATATGCCGATTTATAAAAAGCTTAATGAAATAATATCCTCTGGCAAACTCGGTGAGCTTAGGCTTATACAAATGAATTTCGGTAGTTACAAGCCATATGATATGAATAACAGATTTTTCAACCGCAATCTTGCCGGCGGTGCTATGCTTGATATTGGCGTTTACGCTATATCTTTTGTAAGGTGGTTTATGACATCAAAGCCGCATAAAATCACTTCGCAGGTTAAATACGCGCCTTCGGGTGTTGATGAAACTGCCGGAATTTTGCTGCAAAACAAAGAAGATGAAATGGCAAGCATTATCCTTTCACTTCACGCAAAACAACCTAAAAGAGGCACAATAAGCTTTGATAAAGGGTATATTGAAATTTTTGAATATCCACGCGGCGACGAAGCAGTAATCACTTATACCGAAACAGGCGAAAAAGAAGTTATTACCGCAGGAAACACAGAAAAAGCGCTTGAATATGAAATTGAAGATATGGAAAAAGCTGTGCTTGAAAACTTTGATATGCACTTAAACTTTACCAAAGATGTTATGGATATTATGACATTTATCCGCAATGAATGGGGTATGTATTATCCCGAAGAAGAAGGGCGCGAAATACTGTAAGCATAATAAATTTTCAGCACATCATATTTATTAAGGGGTAAACAATATGGGGTACAAATATAACATTATATATAACGCAAACGGCAAAATTCATAAAACCAACCACAGCAAAACTGCCGATTTTGAAATAATGGAAGAAATTAAGGGTGACATTTTCACTTTAACTTTATTGCCGAAAACAGATATAACATTTCAAAAATTTGAAGTGACGGGTGATATTTCATTTTCACAAAACAGTAAGTTTTTTGTTAACGGATACCAGAGTTGGACAGTATCAAGGGAATATGCGCCAAATGAAGATATGCGTGCTGATTTCAATCCGAAATTTTTATCTGTTTTTGATAAAAAGAAGCTTAATATCCGAGGTATTTGGGGCGCAGGCGACCTCACTTTTCATAAATATCCGGAAAAAGCAGGGATTTTTTACGGATATTCTTATGCCTACATACGAAACGAAAATGATATTCGCCTTTTTGCATCATTAAGTGAAAAGAACGGTTACACCATAATCACATTTGATACAAATAATTCGTCCGTCACCATTGAAAAAGACCTTGAAGGTGTTGAGTATAAAAGCGGCGAAGAAATCAACATTCTTGAAATATGCGATATTATTGACGAAAGTGAAACCGCATTTGATAAATATTTTGAAATTGCAGAGATTAAAAAGCCGACTGCAAAAAGAATGTGCGGCTACACAACTTGGTATAACTACTACACAAGCGTTACTGAAGAAATAGTTAAGCGTGACCTTGAGTCAATATCAAAACTTGATTCTAAAATTGATATTTTTCAAGTAGACGACGGGTATGAAAGAACCGTAGGTGATTGGCTCATTGCCGATAATAAAAAGTTTCCGTCGGGTATGAAATCTGTTGCAGATAATATCCACAGCCACAATATGCTTGCAGGGTTATGGCTTGCACCTTTTGCCGCAACTCCAAAATCGTACATTTACAGAAAACATAAGGATTGGTTTGTAAAAGACAATGATGGCAAAATACCTTTTGCCTCGCATAATTGGGGCGGATTTTATGCGCTTGATATTTATAACGAGGAAGTCAGGCGGTATTTAAAGAAAGTTTTTGATACCGTGCTTAACACATGGGGATACGATATGGTCAAGCTTGATTTTCTCTATGCCTGCTGTATTATTCCGTATAATAATAAAAGCCGCGGCGAAATTATGTGTGACGCTATGGAGCTTTTGCGCAGCCTTTGCGGTGATAAGCTTATTTTAGGCTGCGGCGTTCCGCTTGCGCCGGCTTTCGGAAAAGTTGATTTTTGCAGAATCGGTGCAGATATGGCACTTAGTTGGAATAAAAAACCTTTTTCCCGTGAAGATGTTTCAACAAAGCACGCCTTGCTTAACACAATCTTTCGCAGGCAACTTGACGGCAGAGCATTTTTAAATGACCCGGATGTTTTTCTGCTTCGTGATAATAATATAAAAATGCCTTTTTCACAAAGAAAATTGATTGCAAAAACAGCAAGTTTATTTGGCAATCTGTTATTTGTAAGTGATGATGTTTCAACATATAATAATGAACAAAAAGAATGCTTTGCAACTGTCACAAGTCAAAACAAAGCAAAAATCAACTATGTTGATATGAATAGAAACGGTGATATTTCAATTAAATATTCACTTGACGATAAAAATATCGGCTATTGCTTAAATATAAATAACGGTACCGAAAAGAAATATGTATAGTAAACTAAAAAAATTATCGTTTCGCTATTGAATACATACAAAACCTATGGTATAATTAGGTTATGAAGTAAAAAGGAAGCGATAATTTGAAAATTTCTACAAAAGGAAGATATGCTTTAAGGCTTATGCTTGACCTTGCACAAAATCAAAAAGACGGTTTTGTGGCGCTTAAAGACATTGCCGAAAGGCAGGATATATCAAAAAAATATTTGGAGCAGATTGTGCCTATATTAAACAGAGCCGGCTTGCTTAAAACAACAAGGGGCTACCAGGGCGGATATATGCTTGCAAAATCACCGCAAAGCTACACAGTCGGCGATATATTACGAATTACCGAGGGTAGCCTCGCACCCGTTGCCTGCCTTGAAGATGAAGAAAACCAGTGTGACAAATACGAAACCTGTATGACGGTTGGAGTTTGGAAAGGACTTTATAAAGTCATAAATAATTATCTGGATTCAATAACTCTTCAGGATATTTTAGATAAAAGCAGAACTCAGCTTATTGATGAATATTATATATAAAAATCCGCGTAAAAGTTTTTTCAAAAAAATCAAAAAAATACTTGACAAAAAGCAAAATATATATTAGAATGTCTAAGCATTGAAAAAACGACGAGGTGTAACTCAGTTTGGCTAGAGTGCCTGCTTTGGGAGCAGGATGCCGCAGGTTCGAGTCCTGTCACCTCGACCAAAAGACATCCTCTCGGATGTCTTTATTATTTTAAAATTTCATATCGAGGTGTAGCTCAGCTTGGTAGAGCGCTGCGTTCGGGACGCAGAGGCCGCAAGTTCAAGTCTTGTCACCTCGACCAAAAGGACTACCTAATGGTAGTCCTTGTTTTTTATTCAAAAGTGCATTAAGCCCTTTATTTAAGCCATATTTGAGAGTTTATTATAATTTTCAAATCAATTCAAAATATGTTAAAATCAATAGAAAATGCAACCCAAATGCAACCCACACAAACAACAAAACGCCCTCGGCTGAATAACCGAGGGCGTTTCATAATGCGCTGTGTACCGGTAATAGGATACCCGTGACACAATTGTATTTTAACTTTTACATTCCGTTATGTCAATATTTATTTTATATTTTTTGATTTGATATATGCTACTCTGCCGGTCTTAACAACCTTAACCTTATCAACGCTTGCGCTGATATGCTTTTGAACGACAATTTCAGTTTTCGGCAGATACTCATATTTAATTCCTGTAAGGTTTTGATTTTTGTAAAGGTAAGTTTTGCCTTTTAATCTGTAATGCTTGCCGACGATTGTTTTATATGTTACCTTTTTCGGCTTGTCAGCAACAACCTTGGTTGATGAAAGATAAGCTGTGCTTACCCAACCTTTTGTCGGAGCGGTAATATAAGACCACGAGCCACTGACCTTGGAAACAGTTACCTTGGTGCCTTTTTTGAGCCGAGTTAATACCTTTGACGATTTATCGGCTTTTGCTCTGACATTAAGTGTTTGTGATTTTGTTGCAACATACTTTTTAACTGATTTTTTAGTTTTAGTTGTTTTCTTAACATGGTCATTTGAAAACACCCAGTAGTTAACTGTGTTGCCGTACTTTTTAAAATTTTTCTCACTCACAAAAACGGTATTGCCGCTAAGCTTAGCACCTGCTGCGCTTCTGCTCGGTGTGTTGAATTTGCCAACATAAGAATAAGGGTCGTAAACAGAAATAGTGCCGCTATTGTAACCTACAAGCACAATGTAGTGGCCGGATGTAGTGAATAAACCGTAATTGCATGATGCGACGATAAAGTAATCAGATACGCCGTCCTTGTTCTTATCAGTTTTCAAATAATCCAATGCCTTGTTGATATTTGAAGTTGTTGAAAATTCTTTAAAGTTGAAATAATCGGCAACGAAAGACCAGCAAGACCACGCAGTTCCGTTTGATTTTGTGCGATAGCCGTTATCAACAAAAAGCTTTGCCATTGTTGCAGGCAAAATAGCACCTTTTGAGCTTGATACAACCATTGCCGCCGAAGTCGGACCGCAACCGCTCGATTTAATCGTTTGCGTTTTATTGTTTGAACTTGTATAAGTTTTTTTCGCCCACCTGCTGTCAGCCTGATTATAATATGTAAGACCTGTGCAAGCACCAAGAAGTGCTTTACCTTTCCCGGTATTAGTACCGTCATAGGATATATTTTCTTGTTCAATAACAGCGTCCTGCTCAATCAAGCTTTCATCAACAACAGTGCTTTCGTCTTTAGGCTTTGCGATAATAGGCTCATCAGTGCCGATATCTTTGCCGTTTTCAACTTCATCCTTAGTTTTCTCTGCCTCTGACTTAACATCAGCAGAAATAGTAACTTCGGGTTCGGTTGTTTGCTCTGTGGTAGTTTCTGTCGGCTTTGTTGTGCTTTCGATATTTGAATTATTACAACCGCAAAAGATTGATGTAATCAAAAGCAACGACATAATCACTGACATTATAGATTTATTTCTTTTCATTACCTTTCACCTCTTTCTCAATTTCTAAAAATGATTTAATTGCATTTTTTACCGATTCAAACACTCTTTTAAAAAGCTTATCATATCCGTACATAGCGCCATAAGCAATGAAGAACGAGCCTACAATTGCACCGACAATTATATACCAAACGAGTTTGAACGGCACAATTTGGCTTGCCGCAATGACTGTAACAATCGTTAAGAATAGTGAAACACCGAATACAATCAAGTTGTAAACGATATTTTCCTTATCCTTAAATACGGATTTGATAATTTCAGTGATAATTTGTACTGCTAAAATAAGCAGCGCAACGATAATAAGTGATATACATAATGTTTTCATTTTTTGTCACTCCTTTATTTCACTTTATCTTCAAGGTCTCTAATTCTGTGGTCGGCCACCTGCACCTTATTTTCAAGCACAGGAACACGCTGTGCAAAATTATTATGCTGGCGGACTTCTCTTGTAAGCTCGTCTATTTTGGTGTCGGTAACAGCCTGCTGCGTTTTCATATCTGATTGTATTTTTCGATTGTTGCTGACATTAGTAACAACGACACCCAAAAACGACAATCCGCCTGTTATCAATGCAACAAGAATTTCATTGGTCAATTTTCGCTCACCTCACTATTCGTTGGCTGAATAGCTTTTTTCAGCTCATCAATTTGCGCTTGCAAATCGTCAATATATGAATATACATTTTCAGCGAACGCTTTTAGTGTTTCATCGTTTGTTCCCTCATGTTCATAAGTGATATTTGATTCACTCAAATTGAGCTGCGCCGGTAAAATACTAAGCCTTGATGACACAGTGCCTTGTGACGAAGTTTCCTGAACAAGTCCTAATCCGCTGCCCATTCTCACTTCTTCATATATCGGATTCTTCCATGCATCTTTTTTTGTCGTTGATGCAATTAGCGCGTGATGACTGTGTGGAATATTGTTTAATGCATTCGACGTATCTATTAAATCATAACCGAAGTTTGTGTAATTATCACAAGTGTCAACAGTTGAATTGGTATAAGCTTTTTTTACTGTATCAACAATCAGTTCAAATACAGTAATATCAAAGAATGAGTTTTTAAAATATCCTTTTTGTGCTGCATTGTTTATTGTTAATTCATCGTAATTTTGTGAAATATCACCAATGTAAAGAACATCTGTGACATTTTTTTCCGTGTCGAAAAGAAGCTTGATAATATCACCTTTATTTACTTTAAGCGTAAAAGGTGTAAAGTCGGTTACTCCCGGAAAGCCGATTAACATATCACCACTTTCAGCAATATCATATTTACCTGAAGCAGTTATGGCTTTTGACATATCTGATTTTCTCAAAACAGTTGAACCATTGTTAAGCGAAAGCATTGTTTTGGTTCTGTTAAAACTTAAACCGTTGTCAGCATCAAAACTGTGCTGACGGTTGTTGAGTGCAGAATTTACTGTCTTAAGTTCATCTTGTAATTCTTTTTCCGTAACTCCATAATAATCCGTCCAATTGTCATTCGCCTTTTCGGGTATGTTATCTATGCAATAACAACCGAATCCGGTTTGGATGTTTACTGTATTATCCTTTAAGAATAATAAATTACCTTTATCGAGCTTAAACTTTTCGGCTCCGTTATATGTAACTGATGTTTCGGCACTCGCTTCATAGCCACCGTCGGTAATCTCTGTAAGTTCAAGAACGCCCGAACACAGTGTTCGTGGCAGATTTTGAAGTTGAGTGAAATCGGTAACTTTGAGAATATCCTCAATGCTCTTTTGAGCCGTCTTTCCGCCAAAAACGCCCAACAAGGTATCATCCTTGTTAGGCGTTCCGATTGATTTAATTATATCTTTTAATTTTTTTAGTTGCATTTTTTATCTCCTTATTGCCAATGGCCCCAGTCAAAGTTATTAACTTTACCACGCATATAATATCTTCCTCCGTAATTCGGTAAGTAACACTGATAAAAACTATCTTTACCAATTTCAAAAACAAAAAGAATTCCGTTATAAGTAACCGGACAATTTGAACATCCGTTAAAAACAAAATAAATTCCGGGCGAAAGAATACTATCCAAATTAGTATTAGCAATACCTTCCGCGTTGAATATAGATGGAATCAAACTTTGGGTCAATTCTAATAAGCTTGCTGTTCCTGTGCCTCCCCTTTCTACGCTTAATACGCCTGATGTAATGTCATTTGCAGAATGGTTATGTGAGGTTTTTGCAGCTCCTATTTGAACGGCTGTAACATTATGAGGGTTGTTTCTATCAGCCATATGATTTAATAGCGATGATATAGCCTTTTGAACTTTCCCCCAAAGCGTACTCGTTTTGTCACCTGATGAAACATTTTCAAATCGGTTTGCTTCTGTAAATTTTGGTACAGAATCACTTGGTGAAACATTTTCAACTTTTCCAAGTCCAACCTGTTCAGCAGTAACATTATGAGGGTTATTTGCATTTTCTGTATGTGTCTTGAACTGATTAACAGTCACGGTATCGTATTCGCCTAATTCAACTGTTATATTATCGGTATCGGTTATGCTAACTGTAACATAACCAACATAGAGTGAGACTACACCCTGCTCTATTTTATCAATCGTTATCGGTGTATCGTCATATGCGTATGCATATAAAAACTCATTTCCGTCCTTATCTTCAGCATAAAGACCGTATTCGCTCCAAGTAAAACTGTTGGAAATTTCAGATGTGTCAAGTTCCCATTTTAAATTTAATATATTTTGATTCGTCGTATCATCGTACGAAACAAACGGTACACTTACAACAACATTATTCAGTTCATTCATTTGTGCAAAATCATCAGGTTTCGCACCGCTTCCGAATGCAACCTTTGTAAATTTTATACTATCGCCAAAAACGGATTTGATATGCATAGCTTTACCGTTATTTGTCAACTTAAATGATGTAAACATTTTTCTCATCCTTTCTATTCAAAAATATATATGTCTCCATCGTCACTGAGAAGTAAATTATCGTCATCATCAACGCACAACACAAGCGATGTATCTTCTTGATAACTTTCAACGCTGATTATGTTAGCTTTTTCAACTTTTGTTAAAAAGCCAATTTTCAAGCTTTCTTCGATTTCGGTTTTACCGTTCAATGTGTAATTTACATTCATAGGTAACCATGTATCAACAAAGTCTTTAATAATCGGAACATCAACTTTATGAATATTAAGCCATAAAACAAGCTGATAAAATTGTTCTCTGCTGGTATCAACATAAATGTTATCTTTGCCACAGTATTCTTGGAGTTTTGAAATAAATTGCGGCAAGGTCATACTTGCCACTGTATTCCATTGCAACAGCACCTTGTTTCTTCGATTTTCAATACTTTGGCTCGAAGTAGGAATAATTCCCAAAAGCCGCTCATATTTGGACAATACGGTTACATCGCAATCCGAAATAAATGCTGAATCAAAATTCCAATCAACCGCTTTGTCAATACTCGAAACCTCAATATCGCCCGATTTGCAAAGCTGCTTGAATTCATAATATTCACGCAAAAACGGCGGCAAATATTCTAATAAGGTTTTGGTTTCATTATCCATTATGAAATCACCTCATCGTTAATTTTAAGTATTCCGAGAGTGGCAACACTTATTTCATCTAAAGTAACGCTTTGACCGTTATTCAAAGTACAGGAAACATTTGTAATATAATTACTGCACTCATTATATATAGCAGTCAAGAACTGAATTGATGCAAGTTCTGTACTTTCATTTAATTCCCATTCGTTCTTATATTCTGTTAATGCACTTTTAATAACATCCTTAACTGTGGCCTTAACATCCTCAACAGAATAGCCTTGTTTTAAAGAAACCGTAATGTCAAAATCAATATTAACAAGCTTTGCACCTTGCACATGTACGCAATGGCCTATCGGAACTAAACCGTCACCACCACCGTCTGCCGGGTCTAAAGTATCTTTAAGTTCTTTAATAAGTTCATCACTCGGTTTGTTCATATTACTGTCAAGAATATACACTTCAACCGTTCCGCCTGATGACAGCGTTTTATTTTTAATCGCTGACGATACGGCAGAAAGCCAATTTTTCACATCGGATGACAACGAACTATCAACCGCAACATCGGCAATCCATTGATTAACCGCCTCATTAGGAACATACTCCGCTATACTTGAACGCATAACTTTGCAAGCACCAACTTGACGGTTTTCCTTAATCTTGTTGATATAGTCCTCACGATTACCGCCAAAAGCTTTACTTTGCAAAGAACTAAAATACCTTGTCCTAAAAGCTTCAACATCTTCTTCGTCAACTCCGGGAACGATAACAGCACTTTTATAAGTTTCATTGCCATTGTCGTCAAGAATCTTATTTCCCTTGTCGTCATAAATAACAGCACCCTGAATTTCAACACTTTCAAGACCGTTTATTTCATCAACAGGAATAAGCGTTCCGCTTTCAAGATTACCTACAATTCCCTCCGTAAGACAAACAATATCATAAGAACCTGCAACATCATCACCGCCTATCACCTCAAAAGTCAATTCGTAATCTTCCGAAGTGAATCTATCGCCTACTTCAATTTCGGCGGTTGGAGGGTCTGCAATCATACGCAGTGTTGACGGTGTTGCTTCAATCGGATATATATTTCTTTCGGCGGCTCTTTTGGTTAAATAATAATAGGATGCTGTGTCAGCAAATGTTTCCGTCAACACCTCATCAAGTGCCTCATAATATGTTTCAAGCTCTAATGCAATCGGAGCAAGAGCTGTATATATAACCGAACCCTCTCGCTTATCTATATCATCATCAACATTATTTAGCATTCTTTGAATAATTGTATCAAATGTTTGATTTTCATACATTTATATTCACCTCCGTATCAATTTCAACATCTTCATCTGCCGTAACAACCGTAAATTTTGCAAAAACGCTTTTATTTTTTACAGAAATATCAAAATCGGTAACATCTTCAATTCGGTCATCCATTGTTAAAGCTTCTTTTATTCTACTCGGCAAGACTGCACATATATAATCGACATCTTGACCAATTAAATCTTGATACTCAAAACCGTAGTTAGTGCCGAAAATTTCACTATTATACCTTTGAGTATTTAACATACAGAACACAGCCTGTCTTATAGCACTTTCGGTATTTTCCTCGTCAATTTTACCGCTAAAGCGTTTTACATCAGTATTCATTTTGAATGTGCGATTAGGATAAGACAATACAGTAACATCATTGTCAATCTCATCATCTTCTGATTCGCCAATAATATCATCGTCATAAGTGTAATCATTTGATAATGCCATTTTTAACCTCCTAATCTAAAACATCCAAAACAAGATATTTACCGCCACCCTGCTGACGGAGTAAAACTACTCTTGTTTCTGTTTTTTTAATATTATCTCGTGCTGTTTTGGTTACATACAAAAAACTCTCATCAACTGTAATTTTCTGCCCGAGCGATATTTTTAAAGGGCTGACACTCTTAACTCTTCCGAGCTTAATTATGCACGGTTTAGAAGCATCCACAGCCTCTATCGCTGCTCTTTTCATCAACTGAACAATATTAGAGTTACTTGCCATTAAAACCACCTCCCGAAAGTATAAGGTCCATTGTGTGTTTGCCGTTTTCGAACTTGTGAGTTACTTTTTCAACAAGTAAATAACTGCTTATTTTACAGTTAGGTAAATTCATAATAACTGGGACCATTGAGCCGGCTCTCACCTGTCTGTCGCCAATTACATCTTTAACGGTAAGGCTTTTGGTTTTAGCGTTATACATTTTCATATATGCTTCTGCCTTTAATTTTGCAACTTTGATGTTATCGACCTTTTCATACAGTTGCAGTACGCCCCATTGATTTATACTTTTTGATGATTGATATACAATAGTATGATAGGTTGTTTTTTTATCATCTTTGTTTGTTTTTTCATAAACAATTTTCACTCGATTGTATGTATTACTGTCAATTGAGGTTTCAAGTGAATAATCCTGCGCCGTTTCAACATCAACTACGCAACTATTCCTTTTCATATTGCTTATATTTTTCAATATCAGTTTACCGCAATTATCATAAAGAACATATATTTGACTTTTTTCAAGCATAGTGTTGTCGAGCGCATCCTGAATAATATCGAAGCACTCCGAACCCTCTTCAATAGCAGACATCTTATATTTTGTATCTGCTATTGAGCCGTATTTCAAATTCATTCGCTTAGCCACCGTTTTAATGACCTGCGATGCCGTTTTCTTTTTGTATATAAGGAAGTCCTTATTTTTTAAGTATCGCAATTGGTCATAAGCAATATAGCTGTAAATGCGGTCTTTGGATATTTTTTTTGTAAAAACATATCCTACAAACATTGTTTTCGGGTCAGTTCCGTCACTTTTGCAAAGAGAAACAATAATACAGTCGCCCTCTTGAATGTTATATTTGTGGTTATCATCATAAACAACCTCAAAATTAAATTGCCCCGGTGTGCCTTTTCTTTCCCAAGTAATTTTAGCGCCTTCTTTAACAGGAACATACCTATCAATATATGAGCCTTGGCTAGTAGTAAAATGCCGCCAAACGGTTTGAACATATGTACGGTTTTGCTTATTAGTATCAGTAATGGTGACGTTCTTAACTGCCGTTGATACTTTGGTTTTATTTTTTAGTATTTTTTTCAAATACTTAATTTCTTCTGCCGAGGTATCTTTTGTCGTCGAGCCTTGATTATTTTTCGTACCGCTACTTATAGCAGTACTGCCGCCTGTTATGCTTCCATTGCTCGTAGAACTACTATTCTTATTGGACTTTATATTAGGTATCGAATTGCCTAATTTGCTTTGATTTTTTGGGCGAAGAATACCGTTAATAGTATTCTTGTTATACGGAATACCCATACGAATAGACATTTTATCGTGCTTGCCTGTTCCATTTTGGTCGTAATAAGTGAAACGACCGTTTGTATTGCCACCTGCAATAATAAAGATATGACCGTTTCCGCCACCGCCTGATGTTTTAACACCTATGTCACCTTTTTGGACTTCATTATCCATTTTATAAGTTGGAGTTATAAAATCAAAATTACTTTTCAGCCAATTTGAAGTGTTGCGATTAGTCCACCACTCTTTAGCATTTCCTTTAAAGCCTGCGCTTTTACCTGTGATGCATTTTTCGATATACAACAAAATCAAATCGACACACTGAACACCGTAAGCACTGTCATAATCAGTCGCTTTGCCAAGATATGTAGAAACAAAGGCATCAAAATTCATTGTTTGTCCGAATAATCCTGTATTCGCCATAATAAATTATCTCCTTTTCTTCTTGGTTGTCTTTTTGAGTTTAAGCGTTTGACCGGGAAGCAATTTTGCTTTTTTCCTGTCCTTATTGGTTTTCAGCTTTTTAAGTAGCTTCTTTTTGGAATTTTTAACAGTCTTTTTGTTAAGGCTGTAAATCGTTTTCCATTTTGCTGTATCGCCGAAATACTTTTTTGCAAGGCTTGAAAGTGTATCATTCTTTTTGGTCTTAACCGTTTTAGGCGGCTTGGCCGTTAGCCTTTTAGCGCCCCAAGTTTTATACTCTTTGAGTGTCAAATTTATTGATACATCAGTGCCAAGGTCTTTAGCATCCTCGGTTACCTCGATATTTTCAACAGTAACCTTATAGCTTTTGCTTTCGTAATTCCTGTCAGTAGCACCGTTAGGCGATTTTCTTGTAATCGTAAAAGCAACAACCTTTTTAGCCGTTTGATAAGCCCTAAGCTGTTCAACATAAGCTTCAGGTGTGCCTGATTTGCCAACAGCCGCAAAAGGATAGTTATATCGTGGCAATATAAGGTCACTAATGTTAAACTCTATTAAACTCGGCGATTTACAGTAAGAAACTTCACCCTCGTTAATAAGGGTGACAGTTTCATTATTACTTTTCATTGTTTGAGTTATTTTGCTTGGTGTAATCGGAAAAACAAATTCATCAAGTTGCATTAAATACATTTTAGTGATTACCTCCGGCATTAGAGTTAAGACCCTGCTCAATCGTACTTCTCAAATGCTCTGTCACATCGTCAATATCAAGGTCGTTACTTATGTTGTTATGATTTATCATTTCTACATTAACAGAGTTAGTATAGCGATTTATAATCTGTTCTTCTGCCATATCCTTTAAGTATTCAATGTTTTCGCTTGTAGCGGCTACCGAATCGCTTATACTTGATGCGCTGTCTGCCGCAGAAGCAGTTGAATTTGAAATTTTATTAAGCAAATCAGCTAAATCATTATTGTTTGTATCAACAACAAGTTTAGAAGTCATTTTATTAGCAAATGCTAAACCTTTCCCATAAGCATCTTTATAGCTTTTTCGATTGATACCTTTAGGCGCAAAATCAAATTTTTTAGTATAGTTTATGTTTGTGCCTACTCTGTCTAAATATGACTTTGCCGAATCAAGCTTAGCAGTAAAATCTTGACCTGTAATATCATCCCAAATTCTTGTAAATGCCTGTGCGAAGCTTACGAAACCTCCAAGCATTTTTGCTAATAGATTAGTAAAAGCATCCTGCATACTGTTAAATCCGCCTGTAAAAACATTATAAACCCAATTCATAACATCCTCTACCGGCTTAACCAAAAGCATATACAATAATTGAATAATACCGTTTAAAATTCCTATAACAAAATTATAAATACCTGCACCGACAACAAAGACCGAGCCTGCTAAATTCTGCAAGCCTGTTGTAGTGTCGGTTTTAAAGCCGTTAAACTTTGTGACAAAAGCTGTAATAACTGCAATAGCCGCCAATATTATTCCGATAACCCAAACAGCAGGACAGGCGAGCATTGCCGCATTTAAACCAACTTGTGCCCCTACAGCTGTTTCTGTTGCCGCCGCTTCAAACAATGTAGCTTTTGCTTTCATAGCAGCTTTTGCTGTTGCAATTCCTATCAGCCCATTATGAATTGCTTGAACTGTATTCAACAGAATAAGTGAGCCTTTAAACACACCAACAACTCCTACAACACCGGCAACCACAGGTATTATACTATCAATGTTATTTATAGCCTTTTCTATCCAACCATTAACAATTTGAATTGTCGGACCAACCATAATTATTAAATTTCCTGCCGCTGTACCCAAATTGCCAATCGTAGTTTCAGCAAACTTTCCGAAATCCGATATAATTGTTCTTATATCTTTTCCAAAAACTTTCTCAACTGCCGCATCAATTTCAACAATAGCATCTTGCAATCCTCTTGTAATGGCAACATACATATTATTTACAGTAGCTTCATACGACGCTGAAGCGTTCTGCGCCGCCCCTGCTATTTTCAGTACACCGTTAGTACCTTCTTCAAAAGCCGTGGAAACAGTCGTAATAAAGTTTTGTGAACTGATAGTTCCTTTACTCAAAGCATTTTGAACAGCACTCGCACTTTGTCCTGTTGCCTGAGCATAAATTTCAACAGCGCCGATACCTACATCAGTCAATCGATCTAGCTGTTCCATTTCAACTGTGCCTTTTGACATCATCTTACCAAGCGCATCAGTAACAGTACTTAGTTGTTCGTCTGTGCCTGCCCCATAAAATGAAACAGCATCGAGCCACTTTGTAACCTCGCTTGTAGCATTGCCAATATTCATACCCCTTGTAACGAAGTTTTGAACTGCAATCGCCGCAGTATCAAGATTATATCCTGTGCCTGTAACTGAATCTCTTATACTGTTTAGCGATGCTTTCGCCATTTGACTGCTACCTGTAATGGCAGTCATAGTTCGATTATAATTATCCATGGTATCAATTCGGCTAAAAGCACTACTTAATCGGCTTGAAATCATACTACCGAGACCTTTTGCAATAGTCATACCACCAATAACAGAAAGGAAACTTAATATTGATGATTTTGTATTGTTAAAACTGCTACTCATTTGTGCCGTAGAACGCTGAACTGAATTTCCTGCTGTAGTTACGGTAGAATTCATCTTGTTAATTTCATTATTACACATATTTATCGCTCTTTGTGCTTTATTAACAGCAGTAGTATCAAAACCTTTAACAGTAGCCGTATTGACTGAATGCAAGGCATCGACCGTATATTGCAAAGCAGAAGTGATATTACGCAACGGTGCTGTCATTCTGTCAGCAATAGTTAATGTTGTTGTTATGGTTGCCATTTTATCAGTCCTTTCATTTTAAATCTTTTCGAGCCTTGTCCTCAGCCTCTACTCTTAAATCAATAGAAGCTATAATAAAGGCTCTTTCTTTTTGCGGTAAATTTGCAAAAGTCGAGGGCAATATTCGTAATTTTTGGAGGGCGTAGTGTGCATAAGCCGCATCTCCGTCCTCTTGAATTAGTTTTTTGCCTTTTCGACATCATCGTTAATGTCGGTAAAGCCGTTGAGCTCTGTCACGAAAACAAGAAACTGTGAATACTCGCCGGGGTTATCAATCATCTCAACAATAAGAGCCTCAGGTGTCTTTACGCCGTAGCTGTCCTGTAACTCAGCATCATTAAGATTCGGCTCGACAACCGATTTTGCAATAAGAGAAGCATTATATTTAGCAACATCAAGCTGTTGCTTAAACTGATTAGGTTTGCCCAAAATAGGTACATCCTTTGTGTACTTATCCCTCATAGCCTCAGCTTCTTTAGTGGTAAGCGGTTTAATAGTCCATTCAATCGGATTGCCGTTTTCATCGGTAAATGACTTCGTAGGGACATACTTAACATTTTCCCTTACTGCTTTATTTTCTTTAAGAAATCTACTGAATTTTGACATAGTTATTTATCCTTTCGTTTTTAAAAAAGTAAGGGACTGAATAATCAGCCCCCTATAATTATTTTGCTTACATTCCTGCAAGCTTGTTGAATTTGTTAGGAATTTCAAAATCCTCAAAAGTGAAGTCCATATCCTCGTCAAGATATTCGCCGTCGGCATCAAATTTAGCGAGGATGCCGCCATCAATATTACAGTTGATAAGGTTTACGGTCTGTAAGCCTACGCTTGAAGTCGGGTCCTCATTAGTAACCTCAATATCGAAATAAATATCTTCGCCTGTTCGCTTATATCTTTCGAGAAGTTCACGGAAAATTGAAGTGTTGTAGTGAAATGTAGCCGAGCCTGAACCTTTCCAACCGGTAGACTTATTACCCTTGCCTGTTTTACCCAAAATAGGCACTTCGGTTTTGGTCTTTTCTACTTTAGTTTCAAGCTTAATTGCCTGCATAAAATTGTATCTGTTTCCGTCGACAGTAACATAACACTCTGCAAGTTTCGCAGAAACGGTATCTTTTGCATTCATAATACTTTTATTCATTGTATCTTATACCTCCCTTTTTACTGTACTGTAACAGTCATATAGAGCTGTTCCATAGCGTTTACAGGTGTAACTGTTTCTGTTACTACAACAGATTTCTTCGTGTCACCCTGCTCAACGATAACTGTATCGCTGTCAAAGTCCTCAATCGCCCTGATTTGCTCTAATTCCTTGTGATGCTTAACAATATCTTTCCAAAGCGAATTTCTGCCGCCACGGTCATTAGGAATGATACCGAGATACCTTGTATTAAACATAACGGCAATATCATTTGCAATTTGGTCGAGCACACGGATAGTTTGATTGGATTTAAAGTCGTTGCCCTTTATATCGGTAGTTGTAACAAGAGAATTTATGTCAGACAATACGCAAATATTGTCATCGTTCTGTTGAAGCGTAAATTCACCGTCTTTGATTGCCTGTTCGAGTTGAGGCTGCGTATAATCTACATTAACGGTATATTCACCGTCATATTTAGTGTTAGTACACGATTTATTAACTGCAACACCTGCAATAAGGCCTGTTACCCAATAAACAAGGTCTGCCTTTGTAGCACCGTCTGTAACATCATTTTTAAGGTTGACAACACCCTCATAATCAGCTTTCTTGTTATAAACAACAAGCTGAAATTTCTTGCCTACCTCATCACGAAGTCGCTTACAAAAGCTTATGTAAAGCTCTTTTGTGCTGTCGTCCTCAGTTGCAACACCCATTGTGTTAAATGAATACCTCTCAATTTTATCAAGGTATTTTTGGTGTGATTCACCGTCTGCTGTACCGTTAGTACCACCTGTAAGGGCAGTTTTAGCTGTCACAATAAGTTCAGCTGATGAAATGAATGTAACAAAATCATTATCAACAAGTTCACTTGCCTTAGCTACAGTTTGAATATCAACAGTCTTATTATCAAAAACTGTTTTAACATCAAATTTGCTTTGCTCGTCAACATTCTTCTCAATCACAATAGCAATATCGTTTCCTCTTGTGCCTGTGTATTTTGCTTTTGCAAAGGTACATTCGGCTTGCTTGCCACCACCGTTTAACCGGAAGCAATGAAGTTTTATAGCGTTCTTAAAGATTTCACGCACAGGCTTAAGTTCTTCGGCATCAAATGAATAGCCGAAAATAGTTTTACTGTTCTTTTGAAAATCGGCAACAGTAACAGTAAATACCTTATCATCCACACCCCAATTAAGAGATAATGCCATTGTTGCAATTCCTCTGTCAGATAATGAAGCAGATGCGTTTGTTGCAGATATAAAGTTCATATACGCACCCGGTAATGTTTTGTTTTGTGCTGTAAAAGCACCTCCGCCGAAAGCCATATTATTTCACCTTTCCTTTCAAATACTTTTTAATCAGTTCATCTGTTTCTTTAACGGTATAAGTTTCACCGTCTATAAGAAGAGCAGTCAATAAATCTCTCTTGTTTGAAAAAACATCCGAGTTTATCAACTGCTCTTTCGTGTATTTTGTTTCTGTCTTTTTCATTTAATCACCTCTGATTTGATTTAATCTTAATTCATTCATTTCATCTATATTATCACTGACTACCTTTTTAAAGAAATTATAACTCACCTGAAAATTGAGCATATTATCACTCAATGGTTCGCATTGCATTTCCTTACCGAAAAGCTTATCCGGTCCGTAATCAATGCAATCCAAACAGGTGTACAGCCTGTTGGCTATCTCACTACGCTTTTCTGCGCTCACATCATCTGTCGGTATAAACTGAATTGATATACGATTTTCAGAACGCAAACGATTATTTATATATCTGTTTTGAGCATTACGAACATAACTAACGAAAAAGCAGGATTTATCTAAACCCTGCTTAATTTCGTCAATATAGTATTCGTAATCATTACCAAATTCGTTATATAAAGCGTTACATACGCCGTCAATCAATAAATCAGCCATTAGTAAACATATCTCCAAACTCTTTTTTCATTCTTCTTTCAAGGTAGGTCGGTATAACATTTCTTACCTCATCCTCTGCTCTACTCAACATTTTAAAACCGTCAACAAACTTGTCACTGTTTTTTATTCTATGTCCGAACTCAACATAATCGGCATACGAAGTATTGTTAGTAACACTTGTCTTAAATGTATCGCCGATTTTTGACATTTCAAGATTATCAGTTATAGTAAAGCCTCTTCGCAAAGTACCTGTATCAACAGGACTTCGTTTTGCCGCCTTTTTGAATATTTCCGATACAATCCTTATTGAACAATCCTTACAAAAATCATCAATACGATTTTGCTCATTTTCAAGATTTCTCATAAGCTCTTCAAAGCCTTTGGTATCGCAACTCATTATGCCCACTCCTTAAATAATTCAAGTTCAATTTCTTGGTGCGAATCATATATAAACGGTTGCCCTGTGTTTTTGTACTCAGTAGTAACACCGTTTTGAGTAACAACAAGCTTTGAGCCGGGAGAAATAGAATAATCAGGCGGCAAAAACAGCTTAATTATCTGCGCAACAGCATTAACCGAATCGCTTTGAGCCGTAGGATTTGCCGTTTTAAAAGACAATCGGCAAGGCACATCTTTATATACAATTTCATCATTAAGCGAAGTAGTATGATTAGCATTAACAGTCTTTTTATGCTCAATCACCGTGCATTTGCCAATATATGTACTTTCAATAGCTTTTCTTACCATTTGATTTTGCGAAAGCATATCAATTCACCCTCACCTGTATTAAGTAAAGAAGAAACAATCGCATCAAAGCGCTGTTCATCAGTCATAGAACCCTCACCTATTGCAAAGGTAACATTTGTATCGCCTGTTTGAACGGATTTTACCGCTGTTTCCAAATCAATAGGTAAATTATCCGACTGACCTGTTGACTTTAAATTATATAAAACTTCTCCGACCGTCCTTTCAATGACGATATGATTAAGTTCTTTTGGTATTGTTGAGATATTACAGATATTTTTAATATGGCTTACAACTTCGCTAACAGAAAATGCTATAAGCCACACTTCATTATCGTTTACAGTAATGTTATATCCTAACGATCCCAGCCTTTTTAAAATAAGTAATATAAACTCATCATCAAAGGCAGAATCGTTAAGAACAGCTAATATAGCTGTAATAAATGAACGAATTGAATCAGATACATCGGTTGTCAATATGTTGCCGTCATCATCAGTTAAAAAATCGAATAGTGGCATATTAACAACCCCCTCTTATCCCTTTGAGATAATTCTTGTAATAGCGATTGCCTTATCAGCAATAGCCTCAGTGCCGTCGTTAATAATGCACCAATTTGCACCGTTAGAAAGGTCATCGTTAGATGCCGAAGCTGTAAGAGATGCAGGCTTTTCAAATGAAATACCGTCAACACCGCAAATATAGCGGTCACGGGTATAGAGTGTATCCTGACCGCCGTTTGTTTTAGGATCACGGCTCATTTCGTAAGGAACTGAATCACCGATATCATCACAAATAATTGAGCCTAAACCGAGTACATAAGATGTATGCTTGGTATAAGCATCAGCAGCCTTAATATTTTTACTTTCATCAGCCTTAACAGCAGGAATATCCTCGGTAGGCATACCATCATCAACGAGTACCGCTCTGCCGTTCCAACTGCCGAGGGCAAGTTCTCTTGTAAGGCCGTCCTTATCTGTATAAGTGAAATATTTAAGAAGTTGCAAGTTTTCAAGATTTGTAGCAATGGTACTGTCCATAATTACAAGCTTGAAAATATCCTTATTGTCGCCACAAGCTTTCTGCATAGCTGAATTAAGAGTTTTAGCACCTACATAAGCATCCTCACCCTCATTAGCAGTAATATCATATGTATGTTTGTCTATAAAGGTTTTAGCAGCCTTTGCTGCAACTGTTGAGCCTGATGTACTCATACTGTAAATACCTTTCAAGATTGCAAGAATGATATCCTGCTTAACATCAAGCTTATAATCAGCAATCTGTTCAGCGACATTGTTCATAAAGTCAACACCGGCTGTAATATTCTTGCTGAAGCTTCTTTCTGTCCAACCGTCCATTCTTGAAGCAACGATGAAGCCCTGCTCAAAAGTAGTTGTATTGCTTGACACAATATCAGTTGCGCCTGTGTTATTCTGTGAGGTTTTGCCTGAAATAGTACCGTAATATGGTACTCTGCAATAAAGCGAGCCTGTCTGACTTGACAATGCCTCTCTTGCCTGTTCGTTTGAGCCAATAGCGCCTGACTTTGCAAGCTCCTTTTTCTTTGGGTTTGGCACTCGTTCTACATACTTACCAAATGCCTGTGGGTTAAATGATTTTGAATCAAATTTTGCCATTTTTAATAATTCCTTTCACAATTAAATTTTTGCATCAGGATGTTGTTCAAGGTAAGCACACATTTCCGTATATGTCATTTTGGAAGTGTCTACCTTATGCTCACCGTCATCGTCGCCTGATTCGCCGATTTGAGCACCTTTGATTTGTGTTTTTGAATCTGCAAACAAGAATTTTGTATCATCGCTCTTAATAAGCTTTGAGATTTGTTCTTTAAGACCTTTGACCGTGCCGTCATCCGATAACTCTGCATCATCAAGATTAAGAAACGGCATAACAGCCTTAGCATTCTTTGCTTTCGCCGAAACAAGAGCTGCCTCTACTGCCGAGTTGATTTTCAACTGCTTAATCTCGTTCTTATGAGTTTCTGCCGCATTCTTGTTTTCATCTTCAAGCTGTGCAATCTTTGTTTTAAGCCCCTCAACATCATCTGTTGAATTTTTAAGGTCTTTAAGCTGCTGATCTCGGTCACCAAGCTGTGAAGTTAGATTTTCAACTTCCTTTTTTGCTGTGTCGAGGTCTGCTTGCAGTTTTGTGACTTCACCTTTTGCTTTGCCGATGTCTTGACTGTTTTCGTCAAGTATCTTATCAACTTGCTCTTTGGTAAGTCCCATTTCTTCCAAAAACTGTCTTTTCATAATCAATCTTCCTTTCAGTTTGTTCTCGGTGTTTCTTTCACCATCAGAATTTTGAATTTTCGGCTTTTCTCGACTTCCGACAGGTCAATATAAAAAGAAGCCGACACAATTAAGTGTCAGCTTCTGATTACTGATTTTGGGCATAAAAATAGCACCTTACAAAAATGTAAAGTGCTTAATCTTTTTGCTTTTTATAAAATTCTTTCAATTTTTCTTTATCAATTTGATTGTTTGATTTATCAAATTCTTTTGCTTGCTTTAGCAATTTTTCTACATCAAAATCATCATCAAACCAATCATCTGATTTTGAAACCATATATTTCACCTTTTTCTAACAACATTTTGCAAAACTTGTTTATTAAATCAATATCTTTTTCAACATTCAAATTAGGATATTTGTTTTTAAACTTATCAATTTCATTTACAATAAATTCATTATATCCATCAATATCACTTTCAACAGTTTTCATAATTATAGAACTGCTATAACCATTATTTCCTACCGCCTCAAGTCCCAACATATTTCGCTTTTTAAGAAAATTGATTAAGTCACCCGGACTTAGACAACCATTATCGGGATGATTATGTATAGCATAATAAAAACTATCTATATCATCTATATAGGTCTTACCATCTCCACCCAAACGAATTTTATTTACTGATGAATTTTCCAAATTGATTATTACTGAACCCTCAATACCAATAGGCTGTTTTTGTACCTCTTTGAGTAATTCTTTTCTTTGCTCATAAATTATTTGATTTGTTTCATCAGATAAATCAGGAATTTTAATATCACTGACATTATTTATAGATTCGTCGGTTATAGGATAAATAAGGTCTGATGTTGTTTTGAATATAGTTATTTTATCATTTTTCTTATTTTTTTTCAATAGACCTTTAGACTTTTGAACTATGGACTTCTTTTCCCAATCTCTGTATGTCATATCAGCAGGAACATAGTAAGTTTTGCCGTCACCGTTCCTTGCAGCTCTCATTGAGCCGTTATTGAAAAGGTCGGAGTATTCGTCATCAAAGTATGGTACGGTTACGCTCCTACACCTTGGATGAAGTGGTGGCGCTGTTGCACCCGGCATATACTCACTCATAGGAAAATGCTCTCCGTCCATTGAGCGACACATCTGCGTAGTTTTCTTATCAAGCGTTGCAAGAAATTCATATTCCTTAATACCCATACTTTTAAACGAATCATAAGTCGCTAAAGAATGAAAATATGATTGTTCTGTCATCACAAGATTAGCTGCCTGACTTTTTGATACATTAAACTTATCGGATATTGCCTTAATGGCTGAATCGGGCTTATTGCCGAGCAGAACAGTCCTTGTAAGTTGATTATGTAACTCATTGACAAGCTGAGCCTTTGACTGCCATATTCTGTCTGAAAAGTTTTTACCGTCAGCTGCCCAAGGCTTAGTTATAATCTTTTCAAGTGCCTTTTCGTCAATAGTGGCTATCTCTCTGCCCATATTAAAGCCTTTTTGCATTTCAAATATCGAATGATAGTACGAATTTGAATAAACCTTTCTTGCCATACTGTCTACGGCATCAAGTTCATTACCAAATGCCTTTTCAACAGCTTGCTGTGTTCGTATTTTTAAGGCTTCAAGCTTGCTGATATGATACTTAGCCGAAGCATTTTCAAGTTGTTTAACCCATTGATGATTTATAGCGTTTTCTTTGCCGTATTTAATGTATTCGTTTACATCCCACTTGAACTCTGCCAATTCATCAGCCGTTAAAAGCTTCTTAGCCTCTTGCAATGTTACATTGTTATTAACGGCAATTCTACCGTACCAAGCATCAATATCCTTTTGTATTTCCATTTGTGCCTGTGTGAATGCAGGCTCAATTTGAGCGTATGTACTTAATGAATACGAATGCGCCGACTTTTCAAGCTGCTCGTATCTTTCTTGCCAATACTCTCTGTTTTTCTTCGGCATTATTTATCACCGTCGCTATTATCATTTGTGTCTTGATTGTTATTAAAGACATTGCTATACTGCTCAATGTTCTTTTGCTTTTCCTCTTCAATGCGTTCAAGCTCTTTTTGAGGGTCATCCACCCACGGATGCTTAGCAATAATTGTTTCGTCCGAAATAACGCCTTGTGACTTCTGACAATTCTCAATAATAATACTTTCGTTAATCATCACATTTCTGTTGAAAATAAAATCGACGGTTTCATTGCTGAAATCGCCTACATTAGTATTATATAAATGTGCATTTATAAACCAAAGCATTTCCTCTAAAGCAGCTTGCAGCTGAATTTCAGTACCGTTAGCATCAAGGTCAATATCCGAATACATTGACTGAATGTTAAGTTCGTTAGCATTGCCGCCGAGCCTGTCATCTTTTGCATCATAGCCCATAGCATTCTCAATCAAGGCTTTTTTGAGTATATCCAAGATTGCTTTATAGTTTTCAGCTTTCACCTCAATTTGAAGCGTACGAACATCACCGCCACCGCCGTCGGCAGTATTAACCTTGACTGCACCGTAAGTTGCAAGGTTGCGCCTAAATTCGCCAAGGTTCGTTCCGTCATAATTTACAAGTACCATAATTGTATTTCTTACATCTTCTTCCATTGCGTTTTGGAAGTTGGATTCAATAGCATTTACTGCATCTTGTAATGACTTTATTCTTCTTATAAGCGGTATTTCCTCAGCGTTAAATTTAAAGGGAATAAAAGGTATTTTCAGCCAATTATACTCGGTTGTAACGCCGTCACAGTCGGTCATTGCGAAGTAATTTGAATGGAAAGGCGCAACAGGTATAAGATTACCGCCGTTTGTCAATTCAAAATATGTAATGCCGCCCTCATCGCACACCTCAACCCTTTCTATTACCTTATCCTCACTTGAATTTTTTTCGTAAACTACAACAGGATAAATATGTATCATATAATCGAGTTCGGTATGCTCAGCATCTTTCCAACCGGGTATAAGTTCATACGGCTTAATTCGCTTAAAATAAAGCTCGCCAAATTGATTATGGCAAGGAAAAAGCCAACCGATACCACAGTTAATTAAATCCTTGCCGCAGTTTATAAGCGTTCTGCAAAACTTTGCGTTAAAATATTGCTGTTGCAGAAGCTTGATATATTCTTCATTATCGCCTTGAACAGTAATAGGATTGCCTAAGAGAAAATTATTCTTTTGGTCTACCATTTTTTGATACTGATTATCAACTATTCGATTATTAGGCAGATTATCCACACTTTCAAGCTTACCGCCCTCACCTATCGCCGTTCTTTTCCTACGCAAAATATCTTGCTTGCCTTTGTAGTAATTTTCGCCACAATACATTTCGTGGCGCTTAATTGATATTTTAAATCTGCGTATTTCTCTTTCAATAAACTGCTTATCGGTTAACTGTTCTGTTGCATTCTCTCTAATCAGTCTATCGTAAGCATCTTCATTTGCTATGAAATTAAATAACATATATTTTATCACCCCAAACAAAAAGAGCAAAGGCGCTAACCTCTGCTCTTAATCAAAACTAAAATTACTTTTTGCATTGCATTTTTCTGCAACACCTGTTATAGCATCCTGTGCATCATCGTGAGCGTTTTTACCCTCTCTTTGATACTTTACCATTGAATCGTAGAAATCAGGAAATCTGTCTTTCCAATTAGTCGGAAAGTAAATATGTTCCATTACCCAAGTGCTGTTTGATAATATTCTCGCATTTTTATTTTGCGACTGATGAAAAGGTCGGATATTACAATAATTACTATGGTATTTTTCTTCAATTATCCTTTTTACACTTCGAGCAAATCCCCTGCCACCGTTATTACTTTCAATATCGGCATTTCTGACTTTATTATCAATGAGTATTTTTGCCGTCGCCGGTTCGGTTATTTCCATACCGTCCTTAGTATATAAAATATCAAGGATATATGCTTCTTTATTGTAGACACCGTAACATATACTACATAGGTAGTCACTACCCTCATCAGCTGTATCGGTATAGTTACGTATATCCGTAAACAATGGCTTGCCTGTGCCGTCAAGTGGCAGTTTATCGTAAGTTTTAAAATTACTGTATAATCTGCCTTTAATATCAATCGGCTCTTGCTGATAGTTAGCAGAAGCAATATCAATACCCATAGCCTTTATTTTATTTTCATAACTTTTAGCCGAAAGTATCTCAGGGCATAGCATTGAACCGTCAATTTGTTTCGCCTTATATGATATATGTCTTACTTTTGTGCCTATTTTTTCGTAATGTTCTAATGCTCTTCCTGCAAGGTCTTGACTGTGCCATCTCGTCATTACAATTATGACCTTAGCGTGTTCTTCAAGCCTTGATAACATTGTATTAGTGAACCATTCCCAATGCTTTTTAAGCACATCTGCGTTATTTGCTTCCATTGCCGACTTGATGAGGTCGTCAATTATCATTATTGTCGCACCAAAGCCTGTAGCCGTACCTGTCGGAGAAGTAGCAAGATAGTTATTATATCCGTCCTCTAACGACCACATATTCATTGCACCGTCGCCTTTTTTGATTTTTGCACTTGGAAATATATCTGAATATACTATCTTTGTTGCATCGCCCTTTTCTTTTGCGATGGTATCTCTCACATTCTTAGAAAAGTTGGTTGATAATGTCTCATTATATGAGCCTGTCATTATTTTTTCGCTTTGATTTTGACCGAGCACCCACTCAACAAAACAACCTATCGTTCTTGACTTGCCGTGACGAGGCGGCATATTAACTATAAATACTTCATCATCCGAATAATAGAAATCTTGCAATTGATTGCAAAAATCAACAAGAAATTGTCTGTCAGGCTTATAGAAATCGCCTGCTTTGGTATTGCAATAAGCGAAAAACGATTTTCTTGCTTGCCTTATGCTGCGTTCGTTCTTCAGTTTAAGCAATTGTTCAAGTTCTTTAAGTCTTTGCACATCATTCATCTGATATACCGAGTTTCTTTTCCAAATTTGCAATTTTCTTATTTAATTCATCATCAGATAATGATGATGTAGTATCAACTTCGCCTTTAAGGTTCAAGTATTTTCGGTCACTCCATACATCGGGCTTACGGTTTTTAAGCCAAAAGATTTGAGCGGTTGTATCAGGTGGTACATCTCTTTCGGTTTTCTTTGCCGGCACAAGCTCGTACTCGCCTGTATCAAGATTTTTTACTCGTTCATATATAATGTCAACTACCTTATAACCTAATGCCTTTTTAAACAAAGCATTTTCAACTTGAATGTCGGCAACTTCCTTATTAACTTTTAAGGAGTAGGAAATGTCGGGGAATTTCTTTTTCCATTGTATCAAAGTATCTCTGCAAATTCCCATATTATGAGCGATTTGTTCATCGGTCAAACCGCTTTTTGCCCATCCACCGATCAAGAGCAAGCCCTCATCGGTCAGCCAATATTCATATTTACCTTTTGCCATAAAGCTTACTCCTTTCGCTTATTTTATAATCAAAGCCAAGCCGTCCACAATAATCACAACTTGTTTTACATTTTGTCTTAATGCTTTTCAGCTTATAGCCTGCACTTTCATAATTTTGCTTACACTTATAGCAAAGCGTTCTTACATTTTCATCCTTTCCCATTTAATCACTCGCATAAAAATAAGCAGTGAGTATATTTCAACTCACTGCTTCAAGGGGATTTATATAATTTTATAAGTATATAATATCACAAAGCTATCGTTCGATTCTACACTTTTTGTTCGGTTTTTGCTATTTTCCAAAATATTTTTTCAGTCTTTCATAAATAGTAGATTTTGAATAATTAAGAATTTTAGCAGTTTCATCAAAGCTTTTGCCAAAACAACAATGTTGAATAACAATCGCCTTTATCACCTCGTTATCAATACTGTTTATGTATTCGTTTAGAGCTTTCAGCTTTTCGCAAAGCCGTTTATACTCGTCTTTAATAAACTGATTGATTTCGAGCATTTCAAACGCTGTATCGGCTGTGCTGTCGGCAATATCGAAACTTTGGACATTCCCTTTTGTTGTATTAACACCTTTAATGAATGAGGGTATATACTCATGGCGAAACGATTGTATTTGATTTGCTATAACCGAATACTCTTCAAGTTCTTTAAGTGTCATTTCTCTACCTCACATATCCGTTGTAAATCCATTTTCGATAAGCCAATATTCAGCGTCTAATTTCTGCTGTGCAGTGCTTGCATTTATATGGAAAATGCACTTATAAACTGTTGCCCAAAAGACTTTATCTTTTTTTGCATACGGAACATTGTACTTTTTATAAAATGCAATGATTTTTTCTTTATCTAAACTTAATAACGCTTCGTCACGCTCTTTGACATATTGTTCTATGTTCATTCTTCTACCTCACTTTTAAGCCAATTTGCGAATCCTAATCTACGATATGTACAATAACAATCAGTCATAATAAACACCCTATTTCTTCAAATGTTTTAAGTATTTTAGGGAATTGAATTGCAATCCAATCAATCATAGTTTCTTCGTGGCCCCATTGATTTGCGTGTTCAAAATTGCTTTGTAAACCACTTTCCGATAAGTAGGCGTGTATGATTTCGTGCCTTAATTGTTTCTTTTGCAAACTCTTAAAATCATTTACTCCGTTTTCGTTATCACTACGAATTATAATCTCTTTTGAAGTAAAGTCACAATAGCCGTCTATTCCCTCTGCCCCTAATTCTTTATACTCAACTGTATAATAAGTTCCTAATATATTTACTCTCATTCTTTCACCTCATCAAATTGTAACTGTTCAGGGTTTAAATTTGCAGTACACATTATATTCAAAGATTTTTCCGGGTTTTCCTTATAGAATTTTTGAATATAATATTTTTCTCGTTCAAGGATATTTTCAGTTTTTGGAACAATCTCTATAACCTCAAACTTGTAATCTGTAATATTCTCGATAGGGAATCTTTCCGTTTTCAAGTGCTGACCCCAACGAAAAACAGGTGCATACATTGTTTGACCGATATAAAATTCGCCTGTTGACTTCTTCGAGATTTTATAGATATAGCCGGATATATCCTCTGTAAACATATCTCTTTGAATATAAAATTCTTGTTCATCATCGGGGCGTAATTTTGCGTGTTCTCGCTCCTCATATACTTGTTTACATTTGTGACAGCAAAAACGCTTTTTTGCATATTCTTCTATACCATAAAATCTATTTCTTACTTCATAGTCAGAGAAATATATTGCACTACCGTAGTAAGTTTCTACGGTTGCACCACAACAGTCGCAAGTAAAAGTGACTTTATTGAAATATCGTTCTGTGTTATAACAATGCTCGCCGATGATAATGCAGTACAAATCTCCCGCTTTTAATTTTTTTGAGTAACGAAAAGCAATCTCTTGCCCATACTGTTCTTTAATTATTTCTTTGAATTGCTCCCGGCTGTCACAGATTAGGCAGTCCATAAGGATTTCAGTATTTTCCGCTTTACTTGTTGAAGAAAACAAACCAAAACCTAAATCGTTTTCACGATTTTTTGCGGCGGTTTCTTCGTCAGCAACCTCATAAATCCTGTAAATCACTTCAAGCATCGTTAGTTACCTCAATAAATATGTATTTGCCGTTTATTATGTATGGCTTGTTCAAAAAACTTTTTCGGAAACAATTACCAGTCGGACTAATAGGACAGCAGTAACCGTCGCTGATGATACTTTTGCAAAATAAATGATTTTTCCTCCACTTAGCGCAAAACTCCATATTAGTCATAGCCCTAAACTTACGCTTTTTCTTTGGCTTTTCGAGTTCTGCAACTCGCTGTTTTAATTTGCTGTTTTCTTGCTTTAATTCCGTTATTTTATCTATTGCTTTAATAGATAAATCACATACCTTGTCGACAAGGTTATATATACGCTCTCTATCTGTCATTTCTACTCCCTCAACTCATGTTTTTCTTGTAATCTTGTATTGCTTTTTCAATACATTCGGAAACACTTAATGGGCATTTCCTTGCAAAGAAACTAACATGGAAATTTTCTAACTTCGGTAGAATTTTACTTTTTAATGGTTCGGGTATGTCACTCCATTCGTGACTGCGAATGAACGCAATTATGTATTCCACTTCGTCAAGTGTAAGTTCTAAAGTTTCATCAATCATTTCTGTTTAACTCCTTTAACTTTTCTTCTGCTTTTAATTTGTCGGTAAAAACTCTTTCAAAATTATCTTCTGACAAATGATAATCAAAAGTCATAAGCAAGCCATATTTTCCATAAATATATCCTGTTATATAATCTTCAAAAATGTATAGATTGTTTTTGTCACTTGTTTGTGACCTTATAACAAACACCTTTGTTCTTAAAGGATAAGGCAATTCAATATACTTTGATTTGTCTTTGAAATGTAAACAATGTTTTTCAACATCATCACACTTCTTATACATAATAGATGATATACTTACTTTGCCTTTTATAACAGGCAGAAAATCAATGCTGTTTATTCTTCTATGACATACATCATAGTGAATACAATCTTTACAAGTCATTTTTTACCTCCCTGATTCCAAAAACCACATATCCGTTTTTAAGCCCCCAACCGTTAAGAACATAAGTTATTTCATATACTTTGTCGGTTATAGGGTGCTTTACAAACGGGTCGCTTGGCTCATAAGGCTGAAAAACAACCCTGTCACCTTTTTGATAGCCTCGGTCATTTTCTCGAATTTCAAAGATTTTATCGCCTGACAAAACATCATCGCAGAAATTTAAAAAAAGTTTGATTTTATGTGTTTTCATTTTTCATCACCTCTGACACTCTTCTTTCCATTTGGAAACAATGCAATTGTTGCATTGAAACTCATTACAGTAATCGCATAGATTTACATCATCATTAAATGCAGCGGCAAATATCCTTTTAAAATTTGGAATATCAACTGTTCTTTCAGGCGCTAACAATTCAAGAACCTTTTTCAAGTATCCTGTTGCGTTAAAATCGCCGAAAATATCCGCTTTTCCGACCTGCTTCTTTGTTTTAGAATCGAGTACACCGACAATAACGCAAGTACCGCTATCATCACTCACAAATTTAGGTTCGGTCTGTTCAGTTACATTTCCATTATTGTCAGCTATTCTACAACCCAAATATAAATTGCCTTTTTCTAAAAATATCATCAAATCACCTCACCCTGCTGCTACTGCGTTAAATTCTTTCATATTGTTGCAAGATTTATCACACAGCCATTTACAATTTGCCATAACAAGCGCTTTAGAAAACGGCGGCGGTACTGCGTTACCGCACCTTGCTACTTGCTTGGTTTTGTTATACTCCTTGCCGTTGCAGTCCTTATCAATGATGTAATCATCCGGGAAGCCCTGCGCCTTGTATAATTCTTTTGGTTGTAGCATTCGCAAGCCTATGTCTGATATAAAATACTCAACTCCGTTAATGCAGAAAATAAGCACCTGATTAGCTGATATATTCCAATCCGTGTAGGTGTTGAGCAACTCTCTTATATCGCTCCAATGTCCGAGATTGTCACCGTCGTACTCTTTCAAATAAACATCCGTTTTTGCAAAGTGATTTGCGTGAGCTGTTATGGTTGGAAGCGGCTCATTTAATGCCTTGCAATCCATATTTTTGCGGAGTATAGTCAAATAGCTTTCACATAAGAAATGCCGAGGCTTAACAGTTACTGTTTGCAAAGGATTTAAAACACTGTTAGCGTGGTCTGCACCGCCGTAATACTGAGTTAAATATGGCATTGTCAGTGAATTATGGTCTATTGCCGTAATGGTTGGTAATGGTTTATCAATTTTGCTTCCGACAACACCGCCAAAGTATTTAGAAAGATACGGTGTAAAAAGAGCATATCTCGGAGTGCTATCAACGGTAAAAAGAGGCTGATTAACTCGCTGACCTCTCACTTCCGATTTAGCTGTTTCACTGTGATATTGAATAAGTGCAGGAGAAACATAAGCAAAACCGTGTTTTGATGTGATGGTTGGTACTTGCTTATTGAGTTTTTGCCCTCTTGTTTCTTTTCCGCTATGGTTAATTTGTTCAAGATACGGTAAATAACTATTATGAATGATAAACGGCTTTTCTTCCTTAATCACAAATTTGTCAAGTCCTCTTGCAATTCGCCTTAAAGTATTCGTTACAAGTGGCTTTTTGCGTTCAAATATGCTTTGAGCAGGCAGAGAAAAATCAATACAATCGGCAGCGGTTTTCCATGGCTTTAGCTTGCCACTCTTAACTTCTTCGCTATTTGGGTCACCGTGTGTAGGTTCAGGAAATACTATGGGTTCGCCGTCACACCTTGCGACAAGGAAGAAACGCTTTCTTATAGTCGGCGCACCGTAGTCGCAGGCTCTCAGTTCCCTATGCTCAATCTCATATCCGAGTGCCGAAAGTTGACTTTTCCAACGCTCAAAGGTTTGTCCTTGTTTAGACTTAACCGGCTTACCCTTACGCACAGGACCCCAAGTTTGAAATTCCTCTACATTTTCAAGGATAATCACCCTCGGTCTTACCGTTCCTGCCCATTTGAGGACTATCCACGCAAGTCCTCTTATATTCTTATCGACAGGCTTACCGCCTTTCGCCTTACTGAAGTGCTTGCAGTCGGGCGAAAACCAAGCAAGTCCTACCTTATGGCCATGGCATATTTCCTTTGGGTCTATATCCCATACGCTCTCTTGATAATGGCGAGTGTACGGATGATTTGCTTTGTGCATTGCAATGGCGTCCGGGTCGTGGTTAATAGCTATGTCAACAGGTCGCCCTGTTGCGAGTTCAATTCCGCAGGAAGCACCACCGCCGCCTGCAAAATTATCAATTATCAATTCATCAAGGAAGTTTAGTTGTCTCATTATCTTTCAACCTTTCTTTTAGTTCCTTTTCCGTTTCTTGGTGTATCAAGTTCATAATTGATAAGCTCGCATTTCGGTCGAGTAATCGCCAACATAAAATGCTTTCAAAAATGATAAATACAGTTAAAATTATTATTACTATTCTCATAAATCTCCTATATTGCCCGATGTGTGTCAGTCTGATATGTAGAGGTGGAATCAATGACTACTAATACATTGATTTTTTTTTGCATATGATAATTAGTTATAATCAGTATTAACGGAAAAAATATTTGCTCGAGGTATTCCTCTACTACATATAAAACCACATTCATAAAAGAGCCGACACCACATCGCTGTTACTAAACTACAAAATCGAATAATGTCGGCATTTCCACCGTATTTTCTGCTTCTTGTAAATAGCCAACACCGTCACGGAAATAATCGGATGACAACTCACATCCTATACCGTATCTGTGCATTTTCACGGCCATATATGGCACAGTCATAAGACCACCGAAAGGGTCGTATACTGTTTCGTTTTCGGCAGAAAACCTGTTTATAATTCTCTCGACTATATCAAGCTGCAAAGGACATATGTGCATTTCCTTATTTCGCTGACATTGTGTCGTGTTAAGAGTTCTCATACGGTTAATATCATCCCATACGCTCATATCCCAACTGCCCGGTGCCACAACCATAAATGCTGCAGGTAATTTGCCCTCTTTATCAAGGTCATTTGCGAGTTTTATATGTTCATCGTAGTTATAAACATTGTTACGAGAAAAATCACGATATATTTTTGTTAATTTTCCAACTTCGATATTTTTCAATTCATCTTTGGACAAAAGTCTGTCACCCGAAGAACGCCAAAAAGCGTGGGCGTCAATTTGCCATTGACCTCGTGTGTATTTTTCTTTATCTTTTTCAACAGGCCTGTCTGCATAAGCCTTTGAAGTATCTGTTGGCAATTTTCTAAAAAGCAAAATATATTCGGGACATCCGACGCCCATTTTCGTGCCGTCCTTGCAATTTTCAGTCCATCCCAAACGGTATGTTTGATTATTTTCTCTTACAACATCTGTCACAACAGTAATCATTCCCATATATTGAAAACCGTGTCGCATATAATGCTTAATGGCGTCTGCGTGAAAAGGCTCTATGGTCGGCATTCCTGTGCCTGTTGCGTTACCAAACAACACTCGGTCTTTAATATGGCAAGCAAATACCCTGCCCGGTTTAAGCACTCTTAGCAATTGTGGGCTTAAATAATCCATCTGTTCAAAAAACTTATTGTCATTTTCGTTATGGCCGAAATCATTATAATTTGCAGAATATTCATAGTGATTACCGAAAGGTATTGATGTGCAAATTAAATCAACACTGTTGTCGCTCATATTGATAGTTTCCTCAACACAATCATTAAGAATAGCCGTATAATGCTCCCCTTCTACTTTCACTCTCTCAACTCCTTTTGCTCTTGTCATAATATTTGCATATTCTATATTCAAGCCGTAATCCTTGATGATTTTGCTCATTGTCTCTTGAAGTTCATTATGCCTTTTCCATTTAGCCATAAGGTCTTGATATACAGCTTCTTCGGCATCGGTAAAAATGATATCGATAATTACATCTTCCGTCTGCAAAAATCTGTAAATACGGTGTACTGCCTGAATAAAATCATTAAATTTATGGTCAATTCCTACAAATATTGCTCTGTGGCAGGCTTTTTGGAAATTACAGCCACTGCCTGAAATGCACTTTTTTGTTGCAAATAATTTCGTTCTACCCTCGGCAAAATCAACAAGCCTTTGTCGGCGTATTTCCATATCCATAGAACCATAAATATCAACAACACCTTGAATAGTTCGTTTGATTTCCTTTCGCTCTTCTTCTCGGTCGTGCCAAATAATAAAATGGTCATCAGGATTTGCTTCAATAATTTCCTTTGCTTTAGCAACTCTTGCCTTAATTGACAATTTCTTTTCTTTTGCTTCTTCAACAAGCGAATTATTTGTATCAAGCAACAATTTAGTTTGACCGTCTTTTTCACAAGGAGCCTCTTCATAAACGCTTTTAACAATATGCTTGTTAATATGCATCGAAGGCAAAATATATCCCTCATCGCTAAACCCTAAATCCGACGGTTTTGTTACAAACAATGCCCAACTTGCAAGCCACAGCCAAAACTCTTTTTCACGCTTAGGATATAGTGTCAAATTATTCGCCTTAGTGCTGTCACGCTTGAAGAACCTTGTCAAAGCCTGTCCTGTGTCCATTATTTCGAGATATCCGCTATAATGAATAAGTTCCTTGTATCTGTTTGGTGACGGTGTCGCAGTATTAACGAATTTGTACTTTACACCCTTGAACATATCAAGAAACGACTGATATGTTTTACTGCCAAAAGAACGAAGAACCGACGCCTCATCAAGAGAAGTGGCAGTGAATTGTTTAACATCAACCTTACCCTCTCTCACACTCTCATAGTTGGTTATGAAAAGCATAGAATCGTTATTTTTCACCTCTTCATTACTGCGAATAAACACAGGTGGCGCTATTTTCAAAATATTCACAGCGTCGTTATCAAACTCGGGCATAACATCAAACGGAGCAACAATTAAGGCTTTGCCGCCTTTATGTTGAGTTATCAAATGCAATATTTCAAGTTGAATTACAGTCTTTCCTAAACCAAAATTAGCAAATATTGCCCTACGACCTCCTGCTATTGCCTATTTAACGGCTAATTTTTGATGAGGCTTTAAATTTGAGCATATCTCTTCATCGGCAACATCAAAGCCTGTTTTAGGTGCTATCTGTACCTTGCTGTTTATAAATTCCTCATATGTCATCGCTTTTACCTTTCTTTATATTTCCTGAATGTAAACGCATACAAACGGCTCGCCATCTGTGTAGTATTTTCCACAGCTGCACATAACTATTTGCTTATCATCGTTATACGCAACACCATTTAAAGCATCAGCGATAATTTTTATAATGTTGTCAGCATCAGGCTTTTTTGTCGCATAGATTTTGTGTTTCACCATCAGTTCACGATTTTTTCTGCTTGTCCTTTTTGGAATACTGAAAAAGGCATTTATATCAAGATAAATCGACTTATCACCGAACGTTTTGCCTTTGGCTTCATTCTGATAACTTAAAGCAACAAGCTTTTCGTATTCAGCTGTCGACTGAGGTGTATATGTATGAGTTTTTGTAACTCTCGGTCGAGCCTTTCCTTTAGGCTCACCGTCAATAAAAAATTGAATTCTGTTCATTTATTTTTTCCTTTCAATTAAAAGTTTCCGGGTCTTTGACATTGCCGTCCTTAATCGCCCATTGCAAAATCGTTTTAAACGGTTCTTTACATTCGGAGTATCGTTCTATCTTTTTGCAATACTCATTAAGTGCGCAAGGGCTGATAAGCGAGTATAGTTTATCGTATTCAGCTATTGTTAATGCTGTACCGGGATAATATTCGGTCATTTCTTCTTCGTCATATTGCGACCAATCAAAGCTCGATTTTTCGCAAGTAAGTAAGTTAGTAAATATATCATTATTACATTCTTTCATTATTACATTCTTGTTTGTTGTTATTTGTTTGTTATTTGTTTGTTGACTGTTTGTTAGTTGATTGTTAGATTGAGTATCACTAACGCTTGTAAAGTCTTGATAAACCGTGTAATTAAGCACTATTATCAATGTATTTTTGTTAGTTGATTGTTTGTTAATTTCGCCTGTTTTTTCTAAATGCTTTAAAGCCGTTCTTACTTGCTGTGTAGACAGTCCGTTTCTGCTTGCTATTGATGCAACAGAAGTGACGAGAGAGCCTCGTTTTATAACTTGTCCGTGCCAACAATTATCTTGATGATTTGCATTTAGTAACAGGTCGATAAAAACCTTAAAAACAACAGGATTGTCATACCATTCCCAATCAGCCAACTTACGATATAATTTTATCCAACCCTCCATAACATCAACTTTCTTTCATGTAATAACGCTTATACCTACAATGCTCTCCAAAACGATTTATGCCGTTTTCCCATTCATCCGATATAGGATAGCCTTTTTCTCTCAATTCGCTTATACGCTTGCGCGGGTCACCTATTCCGAGGTTTTCCTGAGCCTCTTTGACCGTTATGCTTCCGTATTTTTCAATATAAGCAATAATTCTGTTTTTTTGCTTTGCTATTCTGCTCATAGTTTCACCTCTCAAAACGGTAAATCGTCGTCATCATCGACAATTTCTTCAAAGTCCGAACTGTCAGCTGTTGCATAAGTCTGCGGTGGTTGTGAAAACGCAGGATTTGCACCCTGAGTTTCTGCCTTTGAGCCACAAAAAGAAACTTGATTAGCAACAACTTCTACGGATTTTCTCTTGTTGCCGTCACGGTCTGTAAAATTATTTGTTTGTATAGTGCCCTCAACAGCAATCATTGAGCCTTTATGAAAATATCTGCTGACAAATTCAGCCGTCTGTCGCCAAGCAACTACGTCAATAAAATCTGCCTGTCTGTCTTGTCCTTGTGGCTGATAGTTTCTATCAACAGCCATTTGGAAACGAATAACAAAAATGCCGCTTTGACTTGATTTCAATTCAGGTTCGTATGTTAATCTGCCCATAAGGACAACGGAGTTAATCATTTGTATTTCACCTTCCAAATCTTACATAAATATTCATCAAGCTTGATTCCGAAAACCTTATATTTTTCATCAAAAGACTTTTGCCCTATCCTATGTGCCTCGGCGTGTAAGTCCCACCTTAACGGCATTACACGCATACCGAGATGAATAATATCTTTTCTGTTTCTGCCCATACCTACTGCATCCACATGATGAAGTTGCACCTTTGTTTTTTCGCCTGTAATACAGCAAGTCTTATTTGCAAGACAGCAGTAAATATACCTTGATATATCAGGGCTTCGCTCAATTAAGTTGTCTTTAGTCGGTATTCCCTCTTCAATGCAAAATTCGATAAGATATTCAAGAAAATCTCTCGCAACCGTCATTGAGCAATCAGAGAGTGAAAATTCTTTTTGCCCGGTTAAAGCAATATATGAATATTTCATAACCTGCTTTGTTTCATCAGGTGTATATCCTGTGTGCTTTGCTATATCGTTAAAGGTTGCATAAATATGTTTACGCTGTAATGCCGATATGCTCCGTCCGTCATCAATACGGACAGAACATTCGGTTATTTGTCTTTTGTCGAGTAAGTAGGTCTTTTCAAACGGAACAATCAAGCTAAAGCTTTCATTTTCAACAATATCGGTGACATATCCGACTGCCTCATCCATAATGTCACCTATGCGAGTGGGTCGTTCTCAATATCGGCATTGCTTTCAACAACTGTTGTATCGTTATCGCTCGGCGTTTCAACATTGCTTGGTGAAGAATTATCTTCTTCGTAGTCGCTGTCGATATAATCAACTGTACCGTCCTCATTAACAACAGCCATATCGCTGTCAAGTGCCTTTTGCATTTCAATGCTCATAATGCCCCACTTACTTATAAGCTGACGAAGCATAGTCTTTCTCGCCATGGCATCAAAGTCTTTTTCCCAAAAGGTATAGCCTGACTTTTTGCGATAACCCTTAGAATATTTAAGAGCAAAAGCCTCCATTTTGTTTCTGCTCCAATACATTGACTTGATAAAGCCGTTATGATAGCGAAACATTGCGTAGTAGCCGATTGTAGGGGTATTTTCCCTCTCTTCCTCGTCAGTTATAAGTGATACTTTAATTTCTTCATCAAGAGGGTTGTAGGACATGAGTTCGCCCTCTTTGATTTCAACTACATTAAGCCTTTCATAATAGCCCGAACGAATGGCAAGCTGAATATAACCTTTATATCCGAGTTGGAACTGCGCAATTTTACCGTTCTTTGTATCATAAGGAACAAGATAATATTGACCGAGCTGAGGACTTGGTGAAAGGTTAAGTGTTTCGCCAAGCAAAGCAGCTGTGATAATAGAATTAGCATCACATTCCTGTAATGCAGGGTTAATTGCAACAGCCGAAGAGATTGCCGCAATAAACCTTTCTGCCTTTTTAGGGTTGCCGAGTGTATTGTTGATAAGAGCCTTATATTTATCTTCCTGAATAGCTACGCTAAACTTTTTCTTTGTCTTAACAAGTGAATTTGCCATTATTATTCTCCTTTCGGTACATTGCCATATCTGATGTTATATTGTGTTGTGAGTGCTTTCATAGCCTTGCGAAATTCCTCGGTAGTGTCATAAAAACGAACATCAATAGTTTTAGTTGCCTGCTGATTAACTGCTTGTTTTGGTGGTTGAGGAAGCTGTTCCTGCACCGTTTCAGCCGTCGAAGCTGTTTCTTCCTTTGCCGGCTCACTGTTTTTCATTAGCTTAAGCGCATTTAGCCTTTCCTCAAATTCGTGCTTCTTTTGAAGAGCTGCCGACATATCAAGCGTTTCAATATAGGCATCAAGCATTTGCTCCTCGCATTCAAGTTTCATTGCCTTAATAACCTTGATGTCATTCTCAAACTTAAACACCTTATCTCTTATTTCCTGTTTGATTGTTTCAAGCTTACAGGTCTTGTTTTGCCATTTATTTGGTATAACTTTTTCAAGTTTGAGTACCTCGTAATAGTCAGGAAATTCTTCAACATAAAAGCTTGCAATTTCTTTTAGCTTTTCATCAACCTCTTTCTTTTCAAAGTCCTTAACCTGCGTATCAATGTTATTTACGCCTTTGTCGATAATTTCAACAAGTTCTTTGACTTGTTTTTCAAAGTTTTCAAGCGGTGAGATGTACTCTTTTTTCACCTCAACCTTTTTGTCATTTAAAGCCTTTTTTAGCTTATTAAGCGTTGCCTTGTCACTCTTTGCAGACTTTAAATCATCCTCGGTTACCGCAAGAGTTTCATAAGGCTTGATTTTTTCGGAAAGTTCAGCCTTTAACTCCTCAAAATTGAAAACAATCGCATTTGGTATTGATTGCTTAATGTCAGTAGATAAATTAAATTCCATAATGTTTTCCTTTCATATTTCAGGTAATATTAAATTTGGTGATTTTCGAGTTTGAACGCAATTCCAAAACTCTTTTTCTTTATGTAACAGATATTCCATATCTGCCTTAATCTGCTCATCGTCACGCTCAAAATAGTAATCTCTCACAGTATGGCGTAGCTCTGTACCTTTGTAATAACGAATATCAGCTCGTAATATTGCAAAATCGTATCCTGTTGCAAGAAATTGATGCAATAATTGAGCATAGTAATAATCAGGTACTTGTCCGTTCCAATGCTCCCATTGGTTTGACTGCTGAATGGTAGTTGTTTTAATTTCAAGTACGCCGTTTTTATTACCACCGATAATGTGACCGTCTAAGGTTGCAAAAAGCCATGGCTCGTTTGGTCTGTTAGCAATCATTCCAAATTCGTCATATTCAACCTTATAACCCGGATAATCAAGCTCAAACAGCCCTCTTACAAGTTCTTCGGCTTTTTTGCCATACATAACGCAATCTTTATCGCCTATATCCTCAGGCTCTCGCTGTCCTGTTTTTTCTTGCCACAGTTCAACATTCGTTTTCCAAGGATTTACGCCGATAATACAGCTTGCCTCGCTTGCACCTATTCCCTTTTTGCGTTCTTTGAGCCATTCCTCACGATTTGTTGTCTTTTTCATATGTACCCTCTGCAATGCTTAAACACGCATACCAACCGCTTTGTCTATCGTCAAATATGCAGTTATCAAATTCGCTGTATTCATCAATAAACGGCTCTGTATATTCTTTCATAGCCTCTTTAGCATCAAGGTCATTTGCGAGCAAAAGAAACGAAAGAATAATCATAATAAAGCCACAAAGCATTAAAACAGTTGTTATTAACTGAACTAAAATATCAGTATCGTCAACGATAAAGCCAAGCATATATAAAGCACCGCCGACAATACCGAAAACTATTCTTTTATTCTTATTCATCAAAATGCGCTCCTTTCAACATATTGTGGTGGTAATAATAAGCTTGCGTTATATCGCCTTATCATATCGTCGCAGGTATCGGTTTCCTTTTTCTGTGTTAAACAGTGATTACGCAGTGGGCAATAATTACATCTTTCCATTTGTCTGTCCCCTTTCTTAACCGTTATCTTCATCATCGGTTGTTAAAACAGGATGCTGAAAATACTCTTTAAAAGCATCAATCTCAACAAGTTTCTGTTTGCCATAATCACAAACAGGAAAATCTTTACGGCGAAAAATCCTTTGTACCTGTGGCTCACTTATTCCTGTAAGCTTTACAACATCTTTAATAGTTAAAAAGCCAAACTGTATTTGTACTTTTTCTGCCACTCTTTCAATTCGTTGCAAAACATCCAACAGTTCCTTAGCTGTTGCAAGTTCGTCAACTACATTTGTAGTAACTTTCATTTATAATCACTCCTTGATTTTTATTTTCAAGTGTGATACAATCAATTTGCTAAGGGTGTATCACACCTTGCCGGCTGTGTTTTTATGCAGTCGGCTTTTTTCATTTAACAGATTCGTAGTTAAAGCACCAATTAAAATACGGCTGCTTAATATCAATGTTGTTTTCATTGCAATGGTCTACGGCTCTGTTAAAATGAATACAAAATTTACAACATTTAATTTCTTCGTCCATAACGCACCTCATAGCATTACCACTGATGAGGAGTAGAACACTTACTCATTTGTGCATTCATACTCTTAACAATAGCATTAAAAATTTCTTGTGGCTGATTTTGGACTTTCGTTTCAAGGTCAGCTATTCTTTTTTCAAGATTTTTCAGTTTTTTCTTTGAAATAAACATCTAATCACCTCTTTAATTTTGTTGGGTTTTTCCCAACCTTGTGAGTAAAAAAATATGAGCGAATACTTCCGGGACCTGTACCTAACAAAAAACAAGCTTTATCCATTTCACTTTGTTTAAATCCGTCTTTATTGAACTTGTTAATTAGCGTATTTTGGGCTATTCCCATAGCATTTGCAAAGTTTTGTTCATTGCCAAATACTTCTCTAATTTTCCCTTTTAAAATTGAATAGTCATAAATTGATTCGTCATTTTTACTTTGCATTTTTTCACCTCCTTGTTGTTGGGATTTTCCCAACTCCAATGATAGTATAACGCTTTACTTTTTCATTGTCAACACTTTTATTGATTTTTTCCCAATTTTTATTGATTTTTTCCCAACTGTGTGATATTATTGTTTTGTAGCAAAAAAGGAGTGATGATATGAACGAAACTTTTTCAAGTCGATTAGCTAAAGCAATGACTTTAAGAGACATAAAAGCAACTGATTTATCTAAAATAACAGGCATTGATAAAGGTAGTATCAGTCATTATATAAAAGGTACATACAAAGCTAAGGATAAATCATTAGAAAAACTTGCCAATGCACTTAATGTTGATGTAGCTTGGTTAATGGGCTATGATGTACCAATGACTAAATCAAATAACAATAGTGTATCTGATGAAGATTTAAAGTTTGCTCTATTTGGTGGTGGTGAAATCACAGATGAGCAACTTAATGAGGTTAAGAATTTTGCCAAATTTATAAAGGAGCGTGACAAGGATTGAATGAAGACCTTTACGAATTTGCTGAACAGCTAAATATTAAAATATTATCGTTTAACCTGCCAAATTGTGAATCGTTGTCTATTTGCGTCGGTGACGATTATTACATAGGTATTGATGATAAACAAATGGATAACTTGGCCAATGAAAGAGTACATATTGCTCACGAAATTGGTCATTGCGAAACAGGTGCATTTTATAATAAATATTCACCTATCGACACAACAAAAAAATGCGAAGAAGTCGCTGACCGTTGGGCAATAAGAAAACTTATTGATAAAGATAAGTTTTTAAATATGTTAGAATTAGGCTATGACATTCGGGAATTAGCTGAATATTTTGATGTAACCGAAGATTATATAAAAAAAGCATATAAACTATACTTTGAAATCAAACCTGTTATGTAAGAATATTGAGGAGGAATAAATATGAACGATAAGCAAAATAACAAAAAGCGTTATGTTGTACCATGGTATGCTCAACCCGCTATTTCTGTAATTGCATTAGTTTTAGCTTATATGTTAAAAAGCTCTATATTTCTTGCAATAGGAATAGTACTAATAATCATATATTACATATTACAGAAGAAAGTTATCGATTTTTACAAGAAAGTTGACAACATCGATAATTATGAACTGACAGTCAAACAAAATGCCGAACTGTTTAAGACAGAAAAAGAGAAAGAAGCTGCAAAAAGTCAAAATATTGCAGATAAAAATGCACAAGTAGTTCAAGATTTGAAAAAACAGGCACAGGCATTGCAAAAAGAAATAAAAATAGCAAATTCAGAATTAGTTGTTGCAGAAAGCAATGTTTTTGTTGATTATAATATTACTTCGGCAGAATACAAAGATAAATTAAGTTTATCAGAACTAAAAGAAAAAGATTTAATTAAAGAAAATAACGCAGTCATTGCATCAGCTATATCTACAAAATCTGTAATAAATGCAAATATCAAACAAATCATACGCTGTTTTAATTCCGAATCAAGTTCAATTATCAAATCTGTAACAGTAAAAAATGTTGACACATTAAGGAATCGTTTAGTTAAATCATTTGAAATGCTCAATAAAATATATCGAGTGGATGGTGTAGAACTAACAAAAGAATTTTTAGAATTAAAACTTGAACAACTAAATTTGATGTATTCATATCAAATAACACTTGCCAATGAAAAGGAAGAACAAAAAGCAATCCGTGAGCAAATGCTCGAAGAGGAAAAGGCAAGACGAGAAATCGAGAAAGAAAAGGCAAAAATAGAAAAAGAAGAACAACAATTCAAAAAAGAAATTGACAAGCTTATGGCATATCTTCATAAAGCGCAAGATATTGAAAAACAACTTTATATAGATAAAATTCAAGAACTTGAAGAAAAGCTCAAATTACTTGAAAAGGATAAAGAAAATGTTCTTGAAAGAGAACAAAATACTCGTTCAGGTTTTGTTTATATTATTTCAAATATAGGTTCTTTTGGTGAAAACATTTACAAAATCGGTATGACACGCCGATTAGAACCTATGGACAGAATTAAAGAATTAAGCAGTGCATCCGTTCCTTTTGAATTTGATGTTCATGCTATGATTTTTTCCGAAGATGCTCCTAAGCTTGAATCAACACTACATAATTATTTCAATGATAAAAGAGTAAACAAAGTAAATGATAGAAAAGAGTTTTTCAAGGTAACACTTGATGAAATTGAAAAAGTAGTTAGAGAAAATTACAACGCAACGGTCACATTTACACGGGTAGCACTCGCCGAACAGTATAGGCAATCATTAAAAATTGAAAACAGTTTAATTAAGGAGGAATAATTATGGAATCAAATGATACAATTTTTTGGGTATTTATAGTGTTTATGATTTTGCTTATTATATTTTTCTTTTATATGGCAATCGTAACATCCAAAAATCGCAAAAAAGCTAAAGCATACAAAAAGGAAAAAAAGCAAGAACTTGGATTTGTGGTAAGTGGCACATTTGTTCATTTTAATGGCTTGCCACTTTCAGAGGGTGTTCCCCTTAACACATATTGGTGTAATGACAAAGTTGTATTTGAATCAAACGGAGCAACATATAATTTACCTTTGGAAAACTTGATAGATGTTTGTGTTAAGACAGATGTAGAAATACAAAAAGAATATGTTTCAAGTACCAAAAAAACCATAGCAGGAGCAGCTTTATTTGGCGCCGTCGGCGCTATTATTGCCTCAAAGCCAAAAGTTAAAGAAACCAAACAGTCTACACCTTATTTGATTTTTACATACAAAAGCAAAGACGGTCAAACAATTAAATATGTAGCATTAAGAGCAAATCAATATAATTTAGCAACAGCTTATAAAATAGTTCAATGTTTTTATAAGTTACCACCAAAGGAAAACATTTCTTTTGATTTATAATTAAATAAAAAAAGCCCCTACAACCTCGCCAAAGGTCATAGGGGCGATAGCAAAGTGTGATATACAAATTACTACCTCGCAAATAGTAGTATATCACACTCTGCTTGCTATTTCAAGTAGGGTATTTTTATACCCTTTTTAAGGAGAGTGTAATATAGTATGGCAAAAAATACTTATGGCAACGGCTCAATTTATTATAGTGAGTCCAAGGGCAAATGGGTAGGTCAAATAAAGGTCGGAATAAAGGCTGACGGTAAAATAAACCGCAGAACCGTTTACGGTAAGACAAAAAAAGAAGTAAAAGAAAAGATAAAGCGTATTCAGGCAGAAGTTATAACAGGGGTTTACAAGCAACCAAGTGAGCTTACTATACCTGACTTAGCTAACAGTATTAACGATAACAAAAAGGCCTTAAATCAAATTAGTGATACGGCATATATCAGAAATAAATACACTATCAGAATAATACAAGCAGATAATATTGCGATGATACCAATTCAAAGAATCACAGAAATTGCGCTAAATAATTTCCTCGCAAAACAAACTCATTATTCAAATTCAGTAATCAAAAAAATATATGCTATATGTAACCGAACTTTAAAGAAAGCAATTAAACTAAATATAATAAATAAAAACCCACTCGAGGAGATACAAATGCCAAAATCAATAAAATCAACAAGAAAAATTAAAGCTTTAACCATTGAAGAACAAAAAGAATTTATCAAAGCAATAAATGAGGATAACAAAGAGCCTTACAGAACCATGTTACTTTTGGAGCTTTTCGCAGGTATGAGAATGGGTGAAATATGTGCACTTTCCCCCCATTGCATTTATTACAATCATTCAATGATAGAAATAACAAAAACCATGACAAAGGATTCAAACGACAGAACAATCATTAACGATAAAACTAAAACTTATGCAGGTCTAAGGCGAATTAAGGTTGATGAATCTGTTATGACCTTATTAAAAAACTATACTGATAATTTCTTCGTAAAAAATGAATATGACTTACTTTTTATTAAGAATGAAAAAATAATAAGTACTAATCAAGTTAATTCTTACTATAAAAGACTGATAGAAAGATATAAGATTTCCGATACGAAAGATTGCAATCAACATCAACTCCGTCACACATACGCTACACGCAGTATCGAGAGCGGTATGCCTGCAAAAATATTGCAGTATAGGTTAGGTCACTCGGATATAACTATTACCCTGAATACATATTGTGATGTATTTAGCGAATTTGAAGACACCTACATCGATAAAACACAGGAGTATTTGTCAGCTCAAGGTATTGCAATTTGAAAACATTGCAACCAAAATGCAACCTTTTAAGATTTTATGGCTGAATTTTCCTTTAAATAAAAGGATTTCAGCTTTTCAAGTCTTGTCACCTCGACCAAAAAAAGAGATACCAAATGAAAGGTATCTCTTTTTATTTAGTATGCACAAGACTTGAACTTGCGGCAGGCTTCTCCGAATTCGACGAGCTAAAGCGAAGTGCGAATTTGGGAGAAACAGTCCGGTGGACTGTTTCGTAGAAGGCTAGTTCAGTTCTGTGTCACCTCGACCAAAAGGACTACCTAATGGTAGTCCTTATTTTTTACCCAAAATAGCAAACAGCCGCATAAAATAGCGGTTTTCTTTTATCAGGTGTTCGAATTTTTGCTGTTTACAGCACATTTCTTGCAAGCCTGATTGCTCCCCTAATGTACTTGGGATTGTTTTTTGAGCAAACATTAAACCGCCCAAGCACAATGCTTGGGCGGTTATTTTACCTTAGGCACACATAACTGTATGGTATGCCTCTTTCGTTTAAGCAAACATATTCATCTCTTATACCTGATGATTCCTGCTCCACTTTTATCGTTTTTCTTCCATCTAACAGTTGCACACCGTTTGATGTACCGTGAGTTGAAGCAAAACCGACATAAACATATCCCTTGCCTAAAGTTTTATCCCATACTTCAGGTGAAACACCGACTCCGAAGATTAAAATCACAGACGGTTTAAATGGGCATCCGGTTTGAATACTGCGAACTGATTCGCCGCTGCCGTAATAAACACCGCAATGCACATTCTTGTTCCATTTTTCTCTGTCTTCTTGTGAAACATGGTATGAAACATCGTTTTTATGCTCTGTTATCTGCTTATCAATAATTAAATTATCATTGCAAAAATCTTCTCTTTTAGGTTTATCACCGCCGAGCCAAAGGTTTAAGCCTAATTCTGTTTTATTTGAACTGCTCATATATTACCTCCTAAACTATCAAAAAAATTAAATGTATTATTACAAATTTTTTCCCAATCATCAGCACAGTAATCAAATGAATCATATGCATCAAAATCAAGATTTGCACCGCTTGCACCAAGCACAACACCCGGGCAAAGATAATCATCCAAAAATGATGTAACTTTAAAAATGTCGCCGAAATTTTCACTGCCAATCGGGCCTATAAACATATTAAATACAGATGAAAAGCCGATTTCAAAACTATCAAGTATCTTTTGAAATTCATTTTTCAATTCATTAAGCCTGTAATCATCATACTTAGACGATATGAATTTTTTAATTACATCTTTATCAAAACGAGTTACATCAAATAATTCGCACATTTTTTGCCTGCCGATATTAAGCGAAGAATCGGCAAATATTTCATTCAAAACAGTATCAAAATTCTGTTCCACTATGCTAAATCCGGCACAAATACTTTTTATCATAGCTAAATTACTGCTTTTCGCACCTACATTTAAGCCTAAACTTGCATATAATTTTTTCAGCCTGTCTTCCATAGTTAAATTATTACTTTTCATATAGTTCAACCTCCAAGTTATCAAGAAGCAGGTAACTATCTGTATCACAATTGATTAAATCGCCCAAAAGTGCGTCGCTCGTTATTTCAACACTGTCTACGCTGTCATATTTAAGTACGACCTTTCGGAGTTCATCAAGAGTTATGCTGTAATCAATTTTATTTCTTGTTAAAATCTCGTACAAGTCATCATATATTTTTTGCCGAATTGAATCTTTGTCATCAATATAATTCATAGTAACAAGTGCTTTGACATTATAATGGGTTTTTGACGCATTTTTAACCTGAACATCCACACCGAATAGCTCACATTGAGGAAAAAGCGACTTAATTTTGCTTGTATCATCACTCGTAAGTTCTCTTGTGCAGGATACTATAACATCAACCTTACCCGCTTCACTGCTTTGCTTTATATGGCAGTCATTATAATCTTCAATGTTTTTAACTTCAAGTTCAATTGAACTTTTGTTAAAACCGTTAAGCGGAATTTTGAAAGTTTCAATAATTCTTTTTCTAAAAGCACTGTCGCTTTCATCATCGCTTCCGCCAGTCATATCACCGCGGTTTATTACATATTCAATACCAAGCGGGGCTTTAACCAAAACAGTAATTTCACCGCTTTGTGCATTAAAGCTTTCACCGTTTTCCATTGCTGTACATAAAACTTCACATTCGGTCTGCCCACTGGCAAGCGTAACATTTTCATTTGTAATATATTGAATTAAAGGATTTTCACCCTTTGAACATACAGTTCCTTTTTCAATTATAATATCAGTATCACTTGCTTCATTTATGCCGAAAGATAAAATACCGCTTGCCTTCGTTCCTGATTTTCGCTTGCAATTTCGGAGTTCACCGTGCCTGTCAAGATATTCACCCGTCGCACTTTGCACAAACGCCTGCTTTAAAATAAAATCACTGTAACACGACAGTGCATATAATTCACTTGCAATTGCCTGAAGCTTTTTTTCTTCAACCGTACCCGGCAGCAACTTTTTTTGTGTATAGTTTTCATAAGTTTCCGTCATACTTTTTTGTATTTCTTCCCAAGTAGTTTTCAAAGTTCAATTTTCACCTGCCTTTCCTCATCATTTATTAAAACATTAACCTTTAAAACCGTATCATCAAAATCAAGAGATTTAACATATACACCGTCAAGATTTGATACAGCACTTCTGACAAAAGAGAGCATTTCATTTATATCTTTTGAAAGTCTTATTTGGCTTCCGAAATCTTTATCCGGATAAAAATTACCTTTTTTGCAATATATTGCCATTTTGCAGGCATTCATTATATCAATAATTTGTTCATTTGCTTTGTTCAATAATTTTACCCTCCTTTGATATTAAAAGCCCGTTTAGTTCTATACTTCCGTCATTTTTAAGATGTATATAAGCGCCTGAAAGAGAAGTAATTTTCACTTCCCCGTAACCCACTGCCGAGCTATCACTTTCAACACCGATGCAAACTTGTTCTCCGCCGCCTTGGGTAAGCAGTAATTTTTCACCTTTAGGCACGCAGGAAATATATCCGTAAGGCGAATAAAAATCAACATTTCTTTCAACTCCCGTTGAAGCAGCTTCAATTTTTCCGCCAAAATTCATTGTCACCTTTCCGCACTCGGTAGGCGGCAACTTTTCTTCTTTAATAATTTGCCTGCTAATCCACATAGTTTACCTCCTTAACATCAATGTTTTTGCCAAGCACAAGCTTGCATTTTTCGCCGTTTTTATCATAAGAATATATTTTTTCCAAAAGCAAATAATCATCAAATTTGCCGATAAGGCTCTCATAATTAAATCGCTGATAAAGTTCGCTGCTGCAATAACCGTTAATTGTTATTTCCAGACACTTGTAATTTTTAAACGAATCTTTTATCATTTTAGAAATTTTATAATTTCTTTGCCAGCTTGCAAGTGAAATAAGATTTACATATCTGTTTCGCGAAAAGCCCAAATCTTTTGCCGATTTTGAATAAGTGTGGCAATCATAATTTGATGAAAACTCCTTTTTGTAATGAACGGCGGATATAGGCTCACTTCTGTTAATAATACTTTTTACACTTAAAATAGGGTACGAATTCAGGTTAAGAATATCTTTACTTGCCTCAAGCATAATAATTTCATTACTTGCATTTATCCTTATTCCGTTGCCTGAAATCATAGAAACAAGCGAATTTATTGCGCCGAATAACGAAGCACCGCTTGTAACCTCATATTTTTTTAAAGTATAAACATTGGGCAGTTTGAATTTAAAGCCTAAATCTTTAGCATACGCTTGAAAAAGGCTCAATGCACTCGGGCAATTGTATGTATACGCAAATGCGTCATTATCAACAAGCAAACAAGCACTTGAACGGGCATAAATATATGTTTGAAATCCTTTTTCATCAACTGCTGATTTTTGGCAATCACAATATCCGTTAAATATCAATTCATCATCTTTATAAGCCAAAACTTTTTCAATTTCAACAGCCTTTATATTATCAATAAATTTAATGCTCAAACTGTCACACGCAGCTTCGGCTGTTTGGGTTAAAACGGCTGAAATTATATTTTTCAAAGTGATTTCTTCATTATCAACGGTAATTAAAACTATTTTCATTTCAAATTCACCCTTTCGTTTTCCTCTATACTAAAAGGACTTTCAAAATCGTTTAAATTCATAATATCATCAATACAGATATTAGTCCTTTTTGCAATGTCAAAAGCATTTTCACCTAAGCCGGCATAAGTATAATCAAGCGATAGATTTTGCAAGTCTTCACCGCATACCTGAGTGAATTCAAATTCATATTCAATACCGCCTTTTTGTGCATTGGCATTATATTTAAACAGCGTAAAAATTGCTTTTATCGGATAGAGTGACGGGCAGTGAAGCTCACCTTGTAAACCCTGCCTTAAAAGTTTTGACATCATATTGCATTTTGCCTGTGCATCATCGCCGTATAAAACACCTTTACCTTTTACAATAATCGGTTCTTGGTAAATATCGTTTGCAATACTGTTTTTTCCGTATATTGAATTAACCTTTACATCGCGTGACGCAATAACTTCAATATATAAAGGATTCGTTTCAAAAACAAAATCATTAAATCTCATTTTTATTTTATTCATCATTCATTTGTGGATTTATCATAACGATTTTTGTCAAGGCGAATAATTTCACTGATGTTTTCTGCCTGTTCATATTCTTCATTCACCACTTTCACCTCCGAAATCAACATTTGCATTTATATTTAACACACATTTAAGCACATAGCCTTTTACATATTTTGAATAAGAAATCGGCTCGGCTTTAATACCGATAAAATTGAATTTTTGGCTTACTCTGCAAATATTAACTAAAACTTCATTTGCAAAATCCGGCTTATCTTTCGGCACATAAATATCGGCATTTATTTTGATACTTGCGTATTTTGAAGTATCCCCAAGCTGTTCGGGCAAAACATCAACTTCGCCAAGTCCGATTGTTACAAAGGTGTGCTTAATTTCACCGGCAAAGGAAACATTAGGATAAGGCTTGATGATTTTTATATTTTCAAAAAAGCTGTCTGCTTTAATTGCTTTTGCAAAAGATAAAATAAAATCGTTAATATTCATCATATTGTGCCTCCTCCACTTCCCTCAAAATACCCGTATAATAAATAGTTTCATCATTTATTTTAACGGCATTTTTGCGCAAAAACTTATAACTAATATCGTTATAAATCAGGCGTCCATCTTCTTCAATTTCAAAAATATTGTGCGTTTTAGGGCCGATATATAAATGGTATCTTGCTTTATTTGTTCCGACTTTGGTTACACTATCGTCAAAGGCACTGCTCTTTTTTCGCCACAGCGGACTAACGGTGCATTTAAAAGGCATTGATGTCCAGTCACCGTCTTTAAGCACAGCAGTTGAACCTATTTTATCAAGCTGGTTTTTAATAATATAAGCACTGTTCATATCACACCGCCTCAAATGCAAAACCTTTATCTTTAATCAGTGAGGTACACTGTTCAAAAGCGAAGCTACAAATAGCTTTTGCATTTTCAAGGTTTGAAGATGTGTCGATTGAATACGACACATCCCCTGCCTTAAATGAAGTAATACCCTCTGACTGATTAGTAAGTACATATTGGTAATAAGCCCTTGCCGCACATAAAAATACAACTGTGTTTTTATTTTCATCCCCGTTATTTTTTAAAAGTGAGTTGATATATTCCGTTTCCATATAAATCAAAGATTCATACTTTTTTGCTTCTTCCTCACTTAATGATGAAAGGGTAATAAAATCTTTTTTAACTTTTACTAAATCAGTCATTTAATCACCTTACGCCTGTTTGCAGAAAACACGAATAGCATTAGGGAAAATGCAGTTAAAGCCTACAATTGTTGATATGCTGGCTCTTTCAAGCTGGCGGTCAATAAGCTTGTCAAATTCTGTTGTAATATCACTTGCAACTACTCTTTCAATCGCATAATTTTTATCAAGAGCAACAATATATCCGTCTGCAATATTAGTGTCGATAATAACTTCCGCACCGAAAGGAGTAAGTATTTTGCCTGTACCGTGGAAATCAAGGCCTGCATCGGCATCTCTGAACTGCGGTAATTTGAGAATTTGAGCATATGTATTAGGACTCATTACCATTGTTGTAAGGTTGAAAGGTGACATTGAAGCATAAAGATTTACAAGGCCATCATAAGTAATTGTATCACCGGTATACTTTATGGTATTAGATTCATTACTATTGGCAATTTCAAGAACCTTGTCAACTTCCATATGCATAATATTTTCGCCGATACGACGAAGTGCAAGTGAAAATACATCAAGCTTTTGGAACTTAATTGCTTCATATGAAGCAGAAATGATTTTACCGTACTTATTAAGCTTTGTGAGTGTGTCCTTAACTTTAATCTCAACTGTTTCAAGCTGTGTGCCTTCTGCAATAGGATTAAAAGTGGTGTAATTTTCATCTTCTGTAAGCTCGATTGACCTGTAATCAAGTGAATCAACAAAAGTAGTTGTTGCTATAATCTTATCAATTGTGCAGTTATCTTTCATACCAAGCTTGATTGAACGGGAAACAAATTCAGGGAAAAGTGCTGCTGAATCAGTAGTTTGGAAAAACTTTGATACAGTATCGCAGTCCTTGCCTGAAACCTTAATATCAAATCTCTTAAGCTGGCGTTCAAATGCGTCAAGCCCTTCAAGTGATGTACCCTTATAATTTTCTGATGGGTCAAGTGCTTCAAGAGCCTGTGTAAATGATTTTCCTGTGGTATATAAACCTTTTTCAATTTTAATATTTTCGTATGACATAAATAATTCCTCCGTTAAATAAATTATATTTTAAATTGATTTACTGTATTTGATGTTTTGTCATCATCTGTTTTAATTTGAAGCTTAACGCTTTTTTCACGGCTTTTCTTTAAAAATGCATCTTTAAAAGACATAAGCTCCTTTGCAGTCATTACTTCGGCAACAGATGTAAATGTTTTAATATCCATTTCCGGCATTGATACTGCACAAAGTCTTACAACCTCTTCCGTAAGGCTCTTTTTATACTGCCTGCCGAGTTCGGCATCATCCTCAAGTGTATCAACATAATCTAAAAGCGAATCAATCTGGCTTTTTGAAACAGATGTTTCCTCGCTCATACCTTTGAGTGTATTTATAATATCTTCCATATTACTCTCCTTTGTAATTTCAAATGCTTTTGTAACCCCTGCCTCTCTTTGCGCCGGAACCGCAACAAAGCTGAATTCATATGCATCACTTATATCCGACAGTACCGTGCAGGCAATTTTGCCCTTGTATTTTTTGCCGGATATATGCTCGCATCTGCCTTGCCTTTTGTTTTTTCCGCAAATTGAGCAGGTGGCTGTTGATGAAGAACAGGAAATAGAGACTTCCTTTTTTATTCCGGCATCAATTGCCTCAATAAATGATTTGTTTTCATCATTTTTCACAGTGTAAGCTTTTGCTTTAAGCATATAATAAGGCTCACCGTCGGCAGTAATTTTACCGTCAACCTTTTCAATCCAAGTGTCAAAAATTCTTGCCTTTTGGTCACTTGCTTTCATTGAATGGTCGCTTATTCCCGTTTTACCTACAAAAAGCTTTTTAAGTTTTTCAAGTGCCGACAGTGAAAATTTTTCATAATCTCTGTCAATATCATTATCGCAAAGCGTAACCGTAAAAACATAAAGGCTGTCTGCGTCAAAATCACGCCTTGTATACTGATTGATTTTTTTCAAATCTTCGTCACTTGCAGTAAAACTTTTTTCAACATAACCTGATGTCAACTTTCAATCTCCTTTCTGATTTGTTCAGCCTGAGCTGTATAAAGCTGCGCCTGTGCAAGCTCACATTCATCTTGAAGTGTAATTTTCTTCCATTCAACATTCGCCTCATAATTAAGCGAATTAAGTGCAAGATACATATTGCCTATTTGCTTAATTACCGGTTCAAGAATGCGCCTGTATGACTCAAGCTCCGAAGTCAAAATATCTGCCTGCTGCACGCTCATTCTTTCGGTTGATGACCAGCTAAGCCCCAGCATAAAAGGCGGAAGCCCTGTTTTAGCAACAATTTGTTCAAGTAACTGCTTAACTGGAATTTCACTGTCAAGCACAGCATTATCTGCACCTATTACCTTTACACTGACATCTCCTACTGCCACAAAATCCTTAACCGAATTTGAATCCATAGCGTCTTTCCAAGCTTTTGCCACGGTCTGTGCCGTTTCACCGGCATTTGAATATGCGCTATCCTTATCCGGCTTGCAAATAACAGAATATCTGATATTTCCGGCGTGCCTCCAGTTTTCGCCTATTGTGTTATAAATTTCAAGCAAAATATCACTTACAAACGGTAAGCCCGAAAGTAAACTTGTGCCGCACAACTCAGCCGGCTTTGGATTAAGCACGGAATACAAAATCAAATTAGGCTTGCTGATTTTATTTCCGTAATTATAAAAATCAATATCCACACCGTTTGGCGCTCGCTTAAGCTCAATTGATGAAAGTTCACTGTTATATAACGCATAAATTCCGTCGTCGCACATAACAATTTCACCGATAGCTGTACCAAAAGTCAAAAGCTGATTAAGATAATTTGAAATAAACGACGCAATCCCCTTTTGATTTCCGCCGACATTTATACTTTCAAAATATGAGTTCATCATATCGTTTACTTTTTCATTTCCGGTGTTAAATTTAAAACCTTCGCACAAGCGAACAATTTTGTTAATTGCCGAGTCTAAAATAGGAACCGCATTTCGAAGTTCGGCATATACTCTCGACTCACCGTTTATCGGCATATAACTTGATAAATTATAGTAAGGATGATTTGATGCGATTGAAGTTTGAACTGCACATGCAGTATTTGAATTTTGACTTTTTTTCCTTTTAAAATCTAAAATCTTCAAAGCTAATTCCTTTCTATTGCAACAGATGCAAATGCGCTGTTTTGATTTTCTCTGCCTAAAACAGTGGCAACAAAATAGCGAATATCATCCATTGCGTGATCGTTTTCTTTTTTAACTGCATCTTTTTTTATATTGTCATCCCAGCGGTAAATTGAAAATTCCCTAATAGCATCGGTGCAGGCAGGATATATAAAAATTTCTTCATCCTTAAGTGCCTGGCACACTCTGTTAATGCCTGTAAGAACATCGTTATTTGCCTTAACAACACGAAATTTACCATGCCTTAAAACAGTTTGAATAAAAGATGCAGCCGACGGGTCAATAATCAAAGCTGTTATTTCTCTGTTTTCGGCAAGTTTTTCAAGCTCGCGGTAATACTCCTCATCTGTAAGCTGAATACCGTTGTCCCTGCCTGAATAATAATACTCATCAAGCCTAAACCACTTACCGTCACATTCACCCCAAAGCCCTAAAGAAAAAGGATTGACTGTTCCGTAATCGCAAGAAAGATAAAAACGATTAAATTTCCCTTTACACTTTTTTATGTGCCTTTCGGGTGAAAACATAGGATATACCAAGCCTTGAGCAGTAACCCATTTTCCCTCAATAAATCTTTCATAAAACGCCCCGGAATAAAGGCTTTTATACCTATCCTTAACGCTTTGCGATAACGAGGGATTATCGTCCATAGTGAAATGGATATACAAAACCTGCTTTTCTTTTGCTTTCTTTATCCATTCCATATAAAACCAATGATACGGATGTTCCGGATTGCAGTTAAAAAAGTATTTTGAATTTTCAAGTGAACATCTTGCAACTGCCTGTTCAACAAAACTTCTCGGCATAAGTGCCACCTCATCAAGCATGACGCCACCCAATGTCATACCCTGAATAAGTGAAGCACTCGATTCATCTCTGCCGCCAAAAAGATAATAACGATTAGTCACATTTCCCCTTGAAATTGTAATCATATTTCTGCTAACCCTGTAATCAACGCTGAAACCAAGTTCTTTAAGCGTTGGCAAAAGCGGAGTAATAACATTTCTGCGAAGTGAAGAAATTGTTTTTCCGCAAATGGCAAACGAAGTATCGCTAAAAGCATAAAATGACCAGCAGATAAACGAAATACCCATACAAAGCGTTTTGCCTGACCTAACCGCTCCGTCACAAATAATACCGTTTTTATCTTTAACATCACTGCCATTGCACCACCAATTAAGCACTGAAAGCTGCTTTTGTGAAAAAGGAATAAATTTATTCATCCGTCTCCCCCATATAGTGCTTTTTAGTTGCCTGAGTACTTTTTTCAAGTGCTTCGTAAAACGATGTTGGCGAATTATCGCTTTTTTCATTCACCATTTCTCTGATTTTGTCAATTGCTTTGAGCCTGTCAAAAAATTTTATTTCCATTCCGCCGCCTCGAGGTCGCTTGATTTCACTTACATTAAATAAATCAAGCTTCGGCAATTTTTCAATAATTTCTTCCTCCGGCTCAAAAAGCAGGCTTACCGCATCCGTAATTTCTCCGAATGCAAGGCGCCGTAATCCGTCGCATACCTCCTTTTCGCTTATCTTTTTTCTGCGTGACATTTACACACCTCCATATCTTTTTTGCAGGGATAAAAGAAAAACTCCCTACACTAACGGCGTGTAGGGAGAAAAATATAGTATCGAAACGCTATATTTCACCTAAAAAATAGGCAAAAATATTTATTTTTACTGTTTTATTCACATTATGTGCATATTATAAATCCGTTTTTTGCACAAAATAAAACAGCAAGTGATTAACACTCGCTGTTTAAAATTAGGTCTTATCCTTCGTCAATCGGGTTTTTGTTGTTTTTCTTCGACTCTCTTCCATACTTTTCTTCATATCCCGGGTTGATATAGTCTTCAACAACCCTTCCGTCACGAATACGAATAACACGCTCGGCTTCTTCTGCAATTTCATTATCGTGGGTGATAACAATAACTGTTCTGCCCTCATCTTTAAGTTCGTGCAAAATAGCCATAACTTCTTTTGTTGATTTAGTATCAAGGTTACCCGTAGGTTCATCAGCCAAAATTACCGGTGGTCTTGCCGCAATGGCCCTTGCTACCGCTACACGCTGTTGCTGACCGCCCGACATTTCTGCCGGCAAGTGATTCATACGCCCGCCAAGGCCAACTCTTTCAAGCGCATTTTGTGAAATTTCACGCCTTTCCTGCTTTGGCATTCCTCTGTATACAAGCGGAAGTTCAACATTTTCAAGTGCTGTAAGTGAAGAAATAAGGTTAAATCCCTGGAAAATAAATCCGATTTCCTCGTTTCTGATAGCACTCATTTGGTCATCAGTTAAATCATCAACAAGCTTACCGTTTATATAATATTCCCCGTGAGTAGGTGTATCAAGAAGGCCAAGCATATTCATAAGGGTTGATTTACCTGAACCGGATTGACCGATAATAGCAACAAATTCGCCCTCATCAATAGTAATGGATACACCGTCAAGTGCATTTACTTGGTTTTCACCCGGATTATATATTTTATACACATCGCGAACTTCAATAAGATGCATAAGTTTGCCTCCGTTTTACAAATAGTATATTAAAATATTACAAGATATAATCAAAAAAGTCAAGGGCATAATTATTATTATATTGTAAACAATACTAATATTATTTAAAGAGGTGAGCTTTTATGAGCATAAGCAAAGATGATTACAGCAAAATGACGGATAATGCAAGTCCAAATTCGCCAAAACTATTAAACTGCATTAAAGCATTTTTATTCGGTGGCGGAATATGCCTTTTCGGGCAAATATTATTTACCGTATTTCAAAACGCAGGGCTTAATGAAAAAGAAGTGTCATCTGCCACATCAAGCGTATTGATTATAATTACAGCTATTTTAACAGGTGCCGGCGTTTTTGATAAAATTGCAAGGCAGGCGGGAGCAGGAACTATTGTACCTATTACCGGTTTTGCAAACAGCGTTGTATCCCCCGCACTTGAATGGAAACACGAAGGTTTCATTCTCGGCACGGCTGCACAAATGTTTTCAATTGCCGGCCCTGTAATAGTATATGGCACTGCTTCATCATTTTTATACGGTTTAATTATTTATATCTTTAAATTATATTAGTACCAAAATTTCAAATTATCACTTTACTTTTATTTCATTATTTTATATGATATATGTAATATTAAATATTAAGGAGATAAATAATGGATAAATTGATTAAAAACATTGACCATAAAACCGTTCTCCCTATTAAAGATGAAGTAACTTATCAAAAAGGTCAAATAGTAAGCAAAACTCTTGCACAAAATGAAAATCATTCACTCACCCTTTTCGCTTTTGACAAGGATGAAGAAATCAGCACACACGAATCAGGCGGTGACGCTATGGTGGTTGCACTTGACGGAGTCGGCAAAATCACTATTGAGGGTGAAGAATTTATTTTGCACGAGGGTGAAACAATTGTAATGCCATCTAAAAAGCCGCATGCTGTATTTGCGCAGGAACGGTTTAAAATGCTTCTTATAGTAATGTTTCCTGAAAACCAAAAATAAAAAATGGGCGTTGGAAGTTAATTCCAACGCCCGTTTTTCATTCTGTTTTACCGTAATGTTCTTTTGCTTCGCTCATAATTTTAAGCGTTTCCCTGATTGTTTCAAGTGTTGCTTCGGTCGGGTCAAGCTTAACTGCTATATACGGCCTTTTGGCAGCCGAAAGAGTAACCCTGCCTTTCATAAAAGCATTTAAAATTGCAACCGTCTTTATATCAGGCTCACTTGAATAAAACAGGATTGCTCCGTTTCGCTGAACAATATCTGTTATCCCGAGCGATTTTGCACTGTTTCTTAAAAGTGCTATTTCAATAAGTCCCCATACAGAAGCCGGCGGTGCACCGAAACGGTCAGTCAATTCATCATAAACATCCTGCGCGTCTGCTTCATTTTTAATACCCGCAATTCGCTTGTACATCGAAAGCCTTTGCGAAGTTGAAATAATATATTCCTCCGGCAAATGCGCATCAATTTGCACATCAATAAGGCATTCTCTTTCTTCAGGTTCATCTTCGCTGATTTCACCTTTTTCCATTGCCACCGCTTCTTCCAGCAGTTTTAAATACATATCATAGCCGACAGCTTCCATATGCCCGTGCTGCCTGTTGCCGAGAAGTGAGCCTGCGCCTCTGATTTCCAAATCTCGCATTGCAATTTTGAAACCGGAGCCGAATTCCGTATATTCCCTAATGGCTTCAAGTCTCCTTGTTGCAATATCAGTAAGTTCTTTGCCTCTTGTAAATGTAAAATACGCATACGCGCGCCTTGATGACCTGCCTACTCTGCCCCTGATTTGATGCAGCTGCGCAAGGCCCATTCTGTCTGCATTTTCAATAATAAGCGTATTACAATTAGGCACATCCACACCTGTTTCAATAATAGTTGTGCAAACGAGAATATCAATATCACCTGAAAGCAAATCGTGCCAAACCGACGAAAGCTCTTCTTCACCCATTTGCCCGTGCGCAATTCCTACCCTCGCCTGCGGAATAGCTTTTTTTATCATCATAGCTTTATGCTCAATTGTTTCCACATTATTATGCAGATAATAGCACTGTCCGCCGCGATTTATCTCACGCTCCATTGCTTCTTGCAAAACTTCAGCGTCGTATTCAATAACATAAGTTTGAACCGGGTGCCTTTCGCCCGGTGCTTCTTCAATAAGGCTCATATCTCTTATCCCACTCATTGCCATATTGAGAGTTCTCGGAATAGGGGTAGCCGAAAGAGTAAGTACATCCACTCTCGGAAATTTCTCTTTAATTTTTTCCTTTTGTGCAACACCGAAGCGTTGCTCTTCATCAACTATAAGAAGTCCCAAATCTTTAAACTTGACTGTTTTGCCCAAAAGTTTGTGAGTTCCTACTACCACATCAACTGAACCATCAGCAAGGCCTTGCAGTATCTCTTTTTGCTTTTTTGCAGACACAAAGCGTGAAATCATTTCAACTTTAACCGGATAAGGTTCAAGCCTTTTAAGTGCAGTTTGAAAATGCTGCATTGCAAGTACCGTTGTAGGCACTAAAATTGCGCATTGCTTTGAATCACTTATACATTTAAACACTGCACGAAGTGCAACTTCAGTTTTGCCAAAACCTACATCGCCGCAAAGAAGTCTGTCCATAGGGGCAGTTTTTTCCATATCGTGCTTAATTTCTTCACTGCACCTAAGCTGGTCATCCGTTTCATCATATTCAAAACGCATTTCAAAATCCCTTTGCATATCGGAATCTTCTGAAAATGCAAAGCCTTTTGTGCTCATTCGTTTAGCATAAAGTGCGATAAGCTCCTTTGCCATATCTTTAACGGAAGAGCGAACTTTAGCTTTTGTCTTTTTCCATTCACTTGAACCGAGGCGGTTTATTTTTACATTTGTATCATTCTTTGGGCCTATATATTTAGATACCAAATCAAGCTGTGTAACAGGAACATAAAGGGTGTCCCCCTTAGCATAGCTTATTTTAATATAGTCCTTTTTAACTTTATTAAGCTCAAGTGCGTGAATACCCTCAAACACACCTATACCGTGAATATTATGCACAATATAATCGCCCACCGTGAGTTCATCAAGCGAATGTATTGCATTTTTTGATGATGCTTTTTTAGCCTTTTTTGTGCTTTGATTAGTTTTTGAATGGGTAATTACAGCAAGCTTCATATCGCTTATTTGAAAGCCGGATTGCACCGTACCGGTCAAAATATTTATGGCTTTCGGCTGTAATTTTTCAGGCCTCTTTTCATAAAACACTGTATTGATAAATCCCATATCTTCAATATCACTGCACAGTGCCTTGCCTGCCCTGACTGTTCCTGCCATTATGCAAACGGTATATCCGCCTTTAAAAAGAGGAAACAGCTCCTCTTTCAGTTGCGACAGCGTACCGCTCCACGCATTAAAACTTTGCACGCGGAAATTTGCAAGGTGGCGCACCGGCGTATCAAAACTGCCGCGCGGAAGAGAATCCATATATATTGCATTGTTTTTTTCATATATATCTGCAAGTTCATTAAAATCAAGTGAAAATTTATCAAGCCCCTTGCACAGAGTTCCGTCTTCTACAAACCATTTAAGCTCTTCCAAATTAAGCTTTTCCTGCTTGAGCATTTTTTCCTTTACTCTTGCACTTTCAATAACAAAAAGTCTGTCAAATTCATAATCAAATATTCCGTTTGACTTATAAATCAAAGGCAAATATTTATCAAGGCAGTTTAAATGCCCCTCCTGCCTTAACTTATCAATATCACTTTCAAGCTTTACCCTTGCTTTTATGGCTTTGCCTTTTAAACTTTTTGAAAGTGCTTCAATTTTATCGGCAAGTTTCAAGTCATCTTCCACAAGGACTTCATTCGCAGGTGTAATTTCGATAAATTCAACACTTCCGCTTCGCCTTTGCGTATCAATATCAAAGCTTGAAATAGTATCTACCGTGTCGCCCCAAAATTCTATCCTTACCGGCTCGTTAAGATAAGTCGGAAAAATATCAATAATTCCGCCTCTGACTGCAAATTGGCTAGTTCCGTCAACCTGGTCATATCTTGTATAACCTGCAAAAACAAGCTTTTTTTCAAGTTCGTTTATATTTATTTCGTCATTAACACTGATTTTAAATGTTCTTTTTTCAAGTTCTTCCGGCGGCATAGTGTATTGGCACGCTGCCCCTGCCGACATTACAATTGCAGAGTAATCGCTCTGCAATATTCTTGATAACACACCAAGCCTGATGTGTTCAAAATCTCTGCTTACACCCGCAACCTCCACAAAAGTCATTTCTCTTGTAGGGTAAAGCAAAACTCCGTCTTGCAGCTCGCTTAAACATTCCTGCACTTTTACCGCAGTTGCTTCATCGGGAGTAATAATAAATGCTTTCTCACCGTTTTGGCAAAGCGAATGTGCGGCAAAGCACTTTGCCACATCTGAAAGACCTATAACCCCAACAGGAGCATTAAGGGTATTAACACTCTTGCTGAGGTTTTGAAATTCTTTACTTTTATTAAATTCATTAGAAAAACAGGACAATGCTTATCACCTTATCCTTTCAGTATATAAATATTAAATTATGAATTATATCTATTCATAGCCTCATCAATTTTTCCAGCCACAATAAGCCTGATTGCTTTGGTTGTATTTTCAAGAGCAGACTTCAAATCAGCCTCCTGCTCTTTTGGAAACCTGCCCAAAACCCAAGCCGCCAAATCATATTCGGGATTAGGCTTTTTGCCAACGCCTATCTTAACTCTCGGAAAATTTTCAGCACCTAAATGTGATATTATGCTTTTAATGCCGTTATGCCCACCGGCTGAACCTTTGCGCCTTATTCTTGTTTTGCCCACATCAAGCGAAATATCATCATAAATTACGATTACATTTTCTGCCGGCACTTTATAATATTTTGCCGCTTCGCCGATAGCTTCGCCGCTCAAATTCATCATAGTTTGCGGTTTCATTACAAGGCATTTTTTGCCCTCAACGGTCATATCCGCACATAATGCGTGGTGCTTAAGGCGCTTAATATCAACCCCTTCTTCAATAGAAAGTAAATCCATTGCAAGAAAGCCTGCATTATGCCTTGTCATTTCATATTTTGCACCCGGATTTCCAAGGCCGGCAATAATAAAGTCATATTTGCTGCCTCCAAAATCCTTTTTCTTTAAAAACATAATATTCCCTCATTTATAAATATGGCAAAAGAGCGTGCAAACCTTGCACGCCCCTTTTAAATTATAATTTTACTAATCTTCTGTCTTTTCAAATTCAGAAAATTCTCTTTCTTCATCCGGCTTTTCATAGTTGTACATATTTTCATCTTTAACATGCTTTGCGATATAATCATCACGGTTAAAGAGTTCATCCGCCTTAACTTTCCAAGCCTTTGCAGCAGCAATAGTCTTATCAAAAAGTTCATTAGCTGATTCAGGATGCTGCATTTCAGTTGAATATGCGCCTGTTTCTGCAACCATTTTACTGATTGCACCCGGGTTATCAAGAACCGGGCAAGGGCGAAGCATATTATTTGAAAACGGCTGATTGCGCTTATAAGCCATAAAGAGCGGACTTTGAAGTGCTTCAAGAACAGAATGTTCCTTAATATTCACATTTGAATAGTGAACGAAAGCACAAGGTTCGCAGTCACCGTTTGAGTTAATATGGAAATAGTGGCGTCCGCCTGCAATACAACCCTGAACATACTCACCGTCATTCCAGAAATCAAGTGCAAAAATGGACTTTGTATGCCTCCATTCGTGCATTTTTTTATACATTAAAGCACGCTGGTCAGGTGAAACCATAAGGTCAGTTACAGCACCGTTACCTGTTGGCATATATGTGAAGAACCAAGCAAATTTAACACCATGGTCAATAAGCCAATCCATATACTCATCAGATGCAAGTACATCTGTGTTCTTACTTGTGTAGCAAAGTGATGCACCAAAAGGAACACCCCTGTCCTTAAGCCTTTGCATTGCGGCAGTACATTTTTTAAATGTACCCTCTCCTCTGCGGAAATCGTTTTCTTCTTCATATCCCTCAATCGAAAATGCAGGATAGAAGTTGCCGACTTCCCTGATTTCGTCAGCAAAGCTGTCATCAATAAGTGTACCGTTTGTAAATGAAAGGAATGCGCAATCCGGATTTTCACGACAAAGGCGCATAAGGTCCTTTCTTCTCATTGTAGGCTCACCGCCGGTGTAAAGGTACATATATGTACCAAGCTCTTTACCCTCTTTAATAATTCTTGCAAGGTCATCATATGAAAGTGAGCTTGTGTGTCCATATTCAGCAGCCCAGCAACCTGTGCATTTAAGGTTACAAGCAGCTGTCGGGTCCATAAGAATAGCCCAAGGTACATTGCAGTTATATTTTTCAATAGCTGCCATTCTCTTGGTATAGCTGTTGATTGCAACATTCATAAGCGGAGGAACAAGCTTTGTAAGTACATGTTCATCAGTATTGCAAATTAAATCTTCAGCAAATTTCATCCAGTTGTTATTAGGGTCATCCATAACTTTATGAAGACCTGCATAAGTTGAACGATTTACTTTTTTAACATCAAATTTTTCTACGAGATTGAGAATTCTCGGTGCGTTTCTCTTGAAATCCTTGCGTGCATATTTAACAGCCTGTTCAACTGCTACGCTTGCAACTTTTTCCTTGAAAGAAGCCATAACTAATCCTCTCTTAATCAACAAATATATTAAATGTGTTTATAATTTTGCCGTCTATTATTGAATTATATTACTTTTACTAAAAAAGTCAAGTATAATTTTCTCTGCCGATTTTAAAATCGAATTTGAAACTTGAGCCTGTAAGTCTTATCTGTCTTATTTTTATAAATATCATTACAATGTGCGCCCCAGCTGTCATATCCGCCGATACCCTGCTGCCTTGCAATAAGTCTTACTACTGTTTTGTTGTATTCAGGCATATCCTTTTGGTGCCATACATTTTCAATTTCTTTAGGAAGATAATGGCTTACATTAAGTTCCATTTGCGGTTCGGCAACAACCGAAAATACTTTCTTATCCCCTACAAGTGTTGCATATCTTACACCTGTTCTGTTGCCACATTCCTGCGGTTTAAGATAGTTAACCCAAAGATCATTTACAGTTGTGTTATATAGTCCGATTTTAGATGCATTGCATCTATCAATATAATTTTCTTCAGGTCCGTTACCAAGATATGTAAGATTTTCAAAATCCTTCGGAAGTTCAAAAAGTACCGATACTTCAGGAATTTCAGGAAGTGATGCATCAGGGTAAAACTGAAGGTCGATTTCCATACCTTTTGATGTAATTGTATAAATTATTTGTGCCTTTGATTCCGGCTGTGTGCAAACAGTTGCACCGCCGGTAATAATTACTTTCTTTCCGTCTTCAAGAACTTTATAGTTATTTATTGACCATTTTGTGTTATTGAAAATTCCCGGTGTGTCACCTGCATCTCGCCAACATCCAAGGCGTGAACCTGCCCTTGTGCCGCGGTCATTATCTGTTAAAGCTCTCCAGAAATTAAGCCTCATAGGCGCGCTTAAAAGTTCTTCCGAGCCGATTTTAATAGAATAAAGCTGATTGCGCTCTCTTCTTTCAAATCTGACATTTACATCATCACTGATTACTCGAAGTGAACCGTAAGTATCATCAACTATAAGTGGCTGGTCTGTTTCAAGTTCATCATATGTATTTTCAAACTCGTTTATTACAAATTGATCTTCTGCTACAATATGGCCTGCATCGCACCAAGATGTATCTTCTTTAGTCACAAATTCAAGGTTAAGATAACATTCTGTTTTGATTCTGCTCAATTCAAGGTCAATTACAGCCTTTTCGCCCGGTGCTATGTCGCAAGCAAGTGTCCCGCTGCAAAACTCGCCCTTATCAGAGCATTGGCTCCAATGAAGTTCATATTCATTAAGATTTGTGAACATAAACTTATTTTTTATTTCAATTATACCGCGTGAAGCGTCAATTGCATTAAAATCTACATTTTGATAGAGCTTTTTAATTTCACAAAGCTTTGGGGTCACGCTTCTGTCACCAAAAAGAAGTCCGTTACCGCAAAAATGACCGTCGTGCGGATTTTCGCCGAAATCACCGCCGTAAGCAAGGTACTCTTTTCCGTTTTCATCTTTTGTAAGAATGCTTTGGTCAACCCAATCCCAAACAAATCCGCCCTGCAAGCAAGGATATTTATCCCAAAGGCGAGTGTATTCATCTGTTGAACCGCAGCTGTTACCCATAGCGTGAGTGTATTCGCAAAGAATATACGGCCTTCCGTCACGCTGAGTTACTGCATATTCCTCACAATCCCAAGGTTTAGCATACATTTTTGACTGCACATCCGAAAGTTCCTTTTCATCAGGTGAACGGTCACATTCAAAATGCACAAATCTTGTTTTATCTGCATCCTTAATATATTGATACATTTTTTTAGGAACAGCACCGCCGAGTGACTCATTACCGAGCGACCAGCAAACTACGCTTGTAATATTTTTATCCCTGTTATATGTAGCTTTAATACGCTCCATACAAGCCTTTTCCCACTCTGGTCTGGATGCCGGAAGCTGAGGGCAACCTACTATTGTTGACCAGCCTGTACCGTGAGTTTCCATATTGTTTTCATCAATAACATAAAGGCCGTATTCATCACAAAGCTCTAAAAATTTAGGGTCATTGGGATAATGCGAGGTACGAACCGAGTTCATATTTGACTTTTTCATCATCTCAATATCATAGCGCATTACATCTTCGCTGATATATCTGCCGGTGTGGCAATCAAATTCGTGCCTGTTAGTACCTTTAAATACAACCCTTTGGCCGTTAATACGGATTATACCGTCTTTAATTTCAACTTTTCTGAAGCCGATTTTCTGGCTTATATATTCAATCGGCATACCGTTATCTTTAAGTGTGATAACCATAGTGTAAAGATATGGGTTTTCGCTTGACCACACATTAACATCCGTCACAATTGCTTTAAGCTTTGTTTGGTGGTCTTCATTTGCATATTGGCTGTCAAGCGCAACAGTATTTCCGTCTTTATCAAGTATGTTTAAATCAAGGCTCAAACTCTCATAAGAACCATTTGTTTTAACGAGAATATCGGCATAACCGTCACTCAATGTAACATCAGGCTCTGCTATAACTTCGTAATCCCTGATATACTGCCTTTCGGTAGTATAAACATATACATCACGGAAAATACCGCCCAAACGCCACATATCCTGACATTCAAGCCACGATGCCGTACACCAGCGGTAAACTTCAACACCGATAACATTTGAGCCTTCTTTAATATATCTTGAAATATCGAATTCGCTTCTGTGGAAAGTTGATTCGCTGTATCCTATTCTCTCTCCGTTTATGTAAAGATAAAATGCCGATTCCACACCTTCAAAGCAAATCACAACTCTCTTGTTGAGTAATGATTTATCAATTTGAATTTTTTTAACATAGCAGCCTACCGGATTATGCTTGGTAGGTGCATTAGGTGGGCAAATATCCTCGCTTCCCTCCCAAGGGTAGCGAACATTGCAGTATTGTGCTTGGTCATATCCCTGCATTTGCCAAGAACCCGGCACTTTAATTGTATCCCAATTATGTGTATCATAATGAGGTTGGGCAAAATCGCTCGGCCTGTAAGCATAATTTTTATAAAGTTTGAATTTCCATTTTCCGTTTAAAAGCTTCATTCTGCTTGAAGCAAATCTGTCTGCTTTTTTGGCTTCATCAAAGTTTTCATAAGGCATAAAAGTAGCGTGCTGCGGAAGCTTATTAACACCCACAATTTCAGGGTTTGATTGCCACTCTGTATATCCGTCAATAAAGTTTCTTTCCATAACTCGTTCTCCGACACATAATATTTACCTGCGGTGCATTTTGCCCTCTTGGTAACCCTCTTGCTTAAGTGCAACACCTACGCTTTTCATAAGAATTATCAAATCAAGCTTTAATGACCAGTTATCACAATATATTTTATCATATTTCATTTTTTTCATAAGTGAAATTTCGTCTCGCCCGTTAATCTGTGCAAGCCCGGTAAGCCCCGGCCTAAAGCGGTATACCCCATATTCAAGCCTTAACCTGTGCGCTCTCATTTCGCTTGAAATAAGAGGTCTTGGCCCTACAAAACTCATATCCCCTTTAAGAATATTCCAAAGCTGCGGCAGTTCGTCAAGACTTGTCTTTCTTAAAAACTTACCTACTTTGGTAATATACTGCTCCGGATTTTCCAAATCACCCGTTGCAACATTGGGTGTGTTATTTTTCATAGTTTGAAATTTATAAATCTTAAACGGCTTGCCCTTTCTTCCACGCCTTTCGTGAGAGAAAAATACGCTGGTATTCGGTGTCAGCAAATTCGCAATGCAAATCACCAAAAACAAAGGCGACAGCACTATCAGCGCAATAAATGACACAACAATATCGAAAAGTCGTTTAAATTTGGTTGGGCCAAAATATTTTTTAAACTTCTCTTTCATTATTTATCTTCCATTCATCACATTTACATTTTTATTTTAAACCATATAATGTGTATAACCTTGAAGATTATACCACATATATTCTAAATATGCAATTTTTTTATAACATTTTTTATTATTGTTGCCAACTTTACATTTTTTATATATAATAGCAAGAAATATACATTGTGTGCAAAGCATACAGATTTTACATATAAATGCACATAATGTCAACAATTATTTTTATACAGGTGGTATTAACTATGAAAAAAACTTTAAGTATTATCCTTTGCTTAGCACTCGTAATTTTAAGCTTTACAGCTTGTTCTTCATCAAATGCATTGACGGAAGAAAATGTTACAAAAACAGTAGATACAAGCTTTGAGGCGCTAAAGGAATTTGACACCGACAAGCTTCAGAAATATGTTGATTCATCAACACTTAACACTATCGCAAACTATGCGCAAAAGCAAGAGCAGTTTAAAACTCTCGGCCAAGCTATTTTTGAAAATTTAGATTATGAAATCAAAGATATTGATTTAGACAAAAAAACTGTTACAATCACGGTTAAAAACAAGGACCTTTCAGAAGGTGCAAAAAAATTCGCCGAAGAAATAACAAGCGAATACAGCGGGGTGCAGCTTCTCGGCAAGCTCAATGATGTTTCATTCCTCAACACCAAATTAGCCGAACTTAAAGATTTAATTTCAAAAGCAAAAATGGAAGAAGACGGCATTGACATCACTTTAAACATTGAGCAGGGCAGTAAAAATCTTAAACTTGCATTTGACGATGCGGCAGAAAACGCAGTATCGGGCGGTGCATTAAATGCAATCAAATCACTGTCTTAACAGTTGTTTTAATTATATAATAATATAATTTTTAAAAAAAATAGTGACAATATGCCTTATTTGTGATATAATGGCGAATGGTATAAATTGTTGAGGTGTAAAATTATGGCAAATAAATTTGTTACCGCCATTTTTGGCGATTACTCTAAAAAAGAAGTAAAAAAAGTAAAAAAGACAGCAGATAAAGTTCTTGCATTAGAAGAAAAATATGCGTCAATGAGTGATAAGGAGCTTACATCACAAACCGATATTCTTAAAGGCAGGCTTGCAAACGGTGAAACACTTGATGATATTTTACCTGATGCATTTGCTGTTTGCCGTGAAGGTGCGTGGCGTGTTCTCGGAATGAAGCACTTCCCGGTTCAAATCATCGGTGGTATCGTTCTTCATCAGGGCAGAATTGCCGAGATGAAAACAGGTGAAGGTAAAACACTTGTTGCTACTCTTCCGGCTTATCTTAACGCTCTTACAGGCGAGGGCGTTCATATTGTTACGGTTAATGATTATCTTGCAAAGCGTGACTCAGAGTGGATGGGTAAGCTTTATCGTTTCCTCGGCTTAAAAGTCGGCCTTATTATTCATGAAAAGTCAAATGAGCAAAGACAGGAAGCTTACAATGCCGATATAACATACGGAACTAACAACGAAATGGGATTTGACTATCTTCGTGATAATATGGTTCAGTATAAGGAAGATAAAGTACAGCGCGGCCATGTATTCGCTATTGTCGATGAGGTTGACTCAATTCTTATTGATGAAGCTCGTACTCCGCTTATCATCAGCGGTAAGGGTGAGCAATCAACAGACCTTTATCGCCAGGCAAATGCGTTTGCAAAAACCTTAAAAATGGTTAAGGTTGCAAAAATGGACGAAAAGCAAGATACCGAATCAACATATGACGGTGACTATATTGTAGACGAAAAAGCTAAAACCGCTACTCTTACACAAGACGGTGTTAAGAAAGCAGAAGAATATTTCCATATTGAAAACCTTATGGATATGGATAACACCACTCTTCTTCATCATATTAACCAAGCTATCAAAGCTAACGGCGTTATGAGAAGAGATATTGACTATGTTGTTGCCGACGGTCAGGTTAAAATCGTCGATGAATTCACAGGTCGTATTATGGAGGGCAGGCGTTATAACGAAGGTCTTCACCAGGCAATTGAAGCTAAAGAAGGGGTTAAGGTTGAACACGAAAGCAAAACTCTTGCTACTATCACTTTCCAAAACTACTTCCGCCTTTATAAAAAGCTTTCAGGTATGACAGGTACAGCGTCAACCGAAGCACCTGAATTTTCTGAAATCTACAAACTTGATGTAGTTGAAATTCCTACAAACAAGCCGCTCGCAAGAATTGACCACCCTGATGTAATTTTCCAAACAGAGCGCGGCAAATATCATAATGTAATTGAGCAAATTAAAAAATGTCACGAAAAGGGACAGCCTGTTCTTGCCGGTACAATCAGCATTGAAAAGAGTGAAATCCTTTCAAAAATGCTTAAAAAAGAGCATATCCCGCATAATGTACTTAATGCAAAGAACCACGAGCGTGAAGCTGAAATTATTGCACAGGCAGGTAAATTCGGTGCCGTAACAATTGCTACCAATATGGCAGGCCGTGGTACAGATATTATGCTTGGCGGTAATGCCGAATATCTTGCTAAAAGCGAGATGAGAAGAATGCAGTATACAGACGAGCTCATTGCCGAAGCAACAGGCTTTGCCGAAACAGATAACGAAGAAATAATTGAAGCAAGAAAGACTTTCCAAGAGCTTGAAGCTAAATACAAAAACGAAATTCAGGAAGAGGCTGACAAAGTACGAAAAGTCGGCGGACTCTTCATTTTAGGTACAGAGCGCCATGATTCACGCCGTATTGATAACCAGTTAAGAGGTCGTTCAGGCCGTCAGGGAGACCCGGGTGAAAGCCAATTTTTCTTATCACTTGAAGATGACCTTATGCGTTTATTCGGCGGTGAAAGAATGCAGGCTATGATGGCTCGCCTTACAGATGACGAAAATATGCCTATTGAATCAAAGATGATTACAAGAACAGTTGAATCATCACAGAAAAAGGTTGAGGGCAGAAACTTCGGCATAAGAAAGCAAACACTTCAATATGACGATGTTATGAACCGCCAAAGACAGCTTATTTACAAGCAGAGAGACCAAGTTCTTGACGGAATTGACCTTACAGATAAAATTCTTCAAATGCTTGATACAAACATTGAAGAAAATGTAAAGAACTATTTTGCAGGTGACCACAAAGCTGACTGGAATGTTGCCGGACTTAAAGAAAAGTACAAAGGCTGGCTCACAACCGAAGATGATTTCAATGATGATATTGACATGCTTTCAGTTCAAGGTACAATTGATATGCTTCAAGACAGAGGTCATAAGCGCCTTGAAGAAAAAAGAGAGCTTCTCGGCGATGAAATGTTCCAAGACTTTGAAAGAATGGTACTTCTCAGAAATGTTGATGTACTTTGGATGGACCATATCGATGCTATGGATGACCTTAAACAAGGTATTCATCTTCGCGCTTACGCACAGCAAGACCCTGTTGTTGCTTTCCGTATGGAATCATACGATATGTTTGATGAAATGACTGCAACAATCCGTGAAAACACAGTAAGAATGATGCTTACAATTATGCCAAGGCGTCAAGAAGATGTTGAAAGAAAGGCAGTTGCAAAAGTAACAGCTACTTCATCAGGCGGTGACAATACAGTTAAAGCCACCCCTGTAAGAAAAGGAAAGAAAGTCGGACCTAACGACCCATGTCCTTGCGGAAGCGGCAAAAAGTATAAAAAGTGCTGCGGTGCTCCGGGCAAATCTCAAAACTGATAAAAAAAGGTGATGGATTAAAAATCCATCACCTTATTTTTTTGCGTTTTTATAATCTTAATAACTTCTTAGCGTTATTGTAGAAAACATCTTCCTGTGCTTTTTCGTCAAGTCCGCATGAAAGTACCTTTTGAATTTCAACAGTAGGATGATGAAACGGTGAGTCAATACCGAACATTATTCTGTCTTTTCCTACGGTTTCATAAGCTTCCTTGATTTTACTGCCCATTGGCATACCACTCATTTCAAGAGTGATATTGTCATATCTCTTAGCCATTTTAATTGCAGCGTCAATATAAACTCCGTGACCGTGGCCCATATGTATCATAGTAACTCTTACATCAGGGTATTTTTCAGCAAGAAGTGCAATGCTCCACGGAAGTGAAAAAGGCGGGTGACCGCAGTGAATAAATACAGGTACATCATATTCCCTTGCAAAATCCATTACAGGATATACAACAGGGTCATCTGCAACAAATGCATCAAAAAGAGGTTGCATTTTAATGCCCATAAATCCTTCTTCGTTAATATAATGATTTAATTTCTTTTCAACATCATCAAGTGCCGGGTTAACCCAAACAAACGGAACGATTTTATCGGGATATGATTGAAAAGCATCAACTACTTCATCATTGCCTTGAAAATTTGGAGCAGTTAAAAATGTTTTTTCAATATCGTATTCATCCATTTGCTCTATCAATTTTTGCTTTGTAAATGCAACTCCTGCCCAGCCGCCGAAATTGCCGATATGTGAATGTGCATCTATTTTTTTCATTTTATTATCTCCTAAATTAACCTACCATTTTTTTAAGCTTTGCTGTGATTTTTGTTTTATCAAACACTACAATAAATACTGCGGCTACTACAATACCTACTACTGTTTGAATAGCAAGAGTAGGAAGAGAAGAAAATGCATAAGCCTTATCAAAAAGGAATATTTTAACAACTGTGTATGCAACTATCTGCCATGCACCGCCGAGAATTGAACCTACAACATAGCCTACAATTCTGTTATTTTTAATTACTTTTTCCATAATAAGTGCACAGATAAGTGCCATAAAAAATTTGATAATAAATGTCGGCGCTACCCAAGCTGAATATCCACCGATAAGGTCTGCAAGTCCTGCTCCGATACCTGCCGCCAAAGGAGCTTTTTTATAGCCAAGAAATACGATAGCAAGGAAAATCATACTATCCCCAATGTGTGTATAACCGTTTACAAACGGAATTTTAAATGTGTAAGTAAATACAAATACCAATGCTGCCATAACCGCCGTAAAAGTTATTGACCTTACATTGATTCGAGCATTTTTTGTGTTTTCTTTCATATGCTCACCTCCTGCCAAAAAGAATACCATTATTCTGTACACTTTTCAATCAACAATTTTAATTATTTTTTAGTATACAGTTTACGCTATATATTATATATAATTTAATACCATATTATATATGGCGCAAATCACACTTGAAATTGTTATGAAAATATATACAAAGTAAGAAAATTTTGAGAAAATCAAAAAAAAGTATTGACAACTCGAAAAAAAGGTAATACTATTATAACAGAGTTAGCACTCTGGTATATAGAGTGCTAACGATATGATAAAGAGGTGGAAAGGATGATAAGTGAAAGGCGACACGCAATACTCGGTTTGATTATAGAGCATTATTTGCGTACCGGCGAACCAATCGGTTCTAAAACATTATGTCAGCTTCTTCCCTACTCAATATCAAGCGCCACTATCAGAAACGAAATGGCTTATTTGACGCAATTAGGTTTTCTTGAGCAAAGGCACACAAGCGGCGGAAGAGTACCAAGTAAAGCTTCTTACAGATATTATGTTGATAATATTATGCAGGAAAAGCCGATAAGCAAATATGAAACAGATAAGATTAACGAAGCCCTTTCGGTAAACTCGGGTGACCCTGAAAGGCTTTTGGCAGACGCTTGCAAGCTTTTGGAGGAATATTCACACTGCGCAGCTTTTTGCGCAACACTTGAAGACCCATATGATTGCATACAAGGTGTTGATTTAATTCCGGCAGGCAATCAAAAAGCAATGCTTGTAATGTTAACGGTCGGCAGTAAAATTAAATCTTCGCTAATCAATATGCCTTGCGCACTTGATGAAGATTTCAGAAAGAAATTTTATGAGGTTTCGGCTAAATTTTTAACAGGCACACCGCTTACAAATGTTAATTTAGCACTTATTCAAAGCGCAGTCGGCGTGGCAGGCGAAAGGATATTTGATATGCTTCCCGCCCTCACATCGCTTTGTGCGCTGTGTAATGAAGCTTCGCACAGTAAATTAACACTTGAAGGCGAAACAAATTTACTTTCACACAGCGAGCTTGGTTCAGACCTTTACAAAATTCTTGGTTTATTAACAGAAAAAAAGCAATTGATGGAGTTGTCAAAAAGCTTTGCAAATTCAAACAGCAAGCAGCTTTTGCTGATAGGTGATGAAAACCCTATATATGAAATGAAAAACACATCCACAGTAATTGCAAAATATAATTACGAAGGCGGGCAAAAAGCTGTTTTAGGTGTTATCGGCTCAATGCGAATTGATTATGAAAGCATATTGCCGAGAATAAATTATATAATCAACACAGTTGATACACTTCTTTCAAAGAAAGGGGCATAAAATATGAGTAAAAAGAAAGATAACGAAGAAAAAGAAGTAAAAACACAGGCAGAAAAACAAGAGGAAAAAGAAACTGAAGCTACCGATAAGGCAGAAAAAAACGCAGAAGAAAATCCGCTTGAAAAAGAACTTAAAGATACAAAAGAGCAGCTTTTAAGAGTAACTGCCGAATATTCAAACTTCCGCAAACGCAGTGAAAAAGAAAAAAATGAAAGCTTTGCTTTCGCTACAATTAAAGCTGTGTCGGAAATTCTTGCCACTGTTGATAACCTTGAAAGAGCAATTGCAAGTGAGCAGGAAGATTACGAAGGACTTAAAAAGGGTGTTCAGATGACCTATGATGGTCTTATGGCATCACTTAAAAAATTAGGTGTTACAGCCTATGGAGAACAAGGTGAGCAGTTTGACCCAAATCTTCATCACGCAGTAATGCATATTGATGATGATTCGCTTGATTCAAATGTAATCACAGATGTATTCCAAAAAGGCTATAAATATAATGACAAAGTTGTAAGACCTGCAATGGTTAAAACAGCAAACTAATAATACAAATTCAGGAGGAAAAAGATTATGGCAAAGATTATAGGTATTGATTTAGGTACAACAAACAGTTGCGTAAGTGTTATTGAAGGCGGTGAGCCGGTAGTAATTCCTAACGCAGAAGGTGCAAGAACAACTCCGTCAGTAGTTGCATTCTCAAAAGACGGTGAAAGAATGGTAGGTAATGTTGCAAAGCGTCAGGCTATCACAAACCCTGAAAAAACCATTTCTTCAATTAAAAGACATATGGGTTCAGACTACAAGGTAAACATTGACGGTAAGGCTTATACCCCACAGGAAATCAGTGCAATTATTTTGCAGAAATTAAAAGCAGATGCAGAAGCTTATCTCGGCGAAAAAGTAACAGAAGCAGTTATCACAGTTCCTGCTTACTTTACAGACTCACAGCGTCAGGCTACAAAGGATGCAGGTAAAATTGCCGGCCTTGATGTTAAGAGAATTATCAACGAGCCTACTGCTGCCGCACTTGCTTTTGGTATTGATAAAGAAGACGACCAAAAAGTAATGGTATATGACCTTGGCGGCGGTACATTCGATGTATCTATCATTGAAATGGGCGACGGTGTGCAGGAAGTTCTTGCAACAGCAGGTAACAACCACCTTGGCGGTGATGACTTTGATAAGAAAGTTATGGACTACATTGTAGCTCAATTTAAAAACGAAACAGGCATTGACCTTTCAAACGATAAAATGGCTATGCAGAGAGTTAAGGAAGCTGCCGAAAAAGCAAAGATTGACCTTTCAGGTATGACAACAGCTCAGATTTCACTTCCTTTCATCACAGCAGATGCAACAGGCCCTAAGCACCTTGAAACAACTCTTACAAGAGCTAAATTCAACGAAATGACAGCTGACCTTGTTGAAGCAACAATGGGTCCTGTTCGCCAAGCAATGCAAGATTCAGGCCTTTCAATGAACGATATTGACAAGATTTTGCTTGTCGGCGGTTCAACAAGAATTCCTGCAGTACAGGAAGCTATTCAAAAATTCAGCGGTAAAGAACCATTCAAGGGTATCAACCCTGATGAATGTGTTGCTATGGGTGCTGCCCTTCAGGGCGGTGTACTCGGCGGCGATGTTAAAGGACTTCTTCTTCTTGATGTTACCCCGCTTTCACTTGGTATTGAAACTATGGGTGGTGTAAACACAGTAATTATTGAAAGAAACACTACTATCCCAACAAAGAAGAGCCAAATTTTCTCAACTGCTGCAGATAACCAAACTTCTGTTGAAGTTCATGTACTTCAGGGTGAAAGAGAATTTGCTAAAGATAATAAAACTCTCGGTATGTTCCACCTTGACGGCATTCTCCCTGCAAGAAGAGGTGTGCCTCAAATCGAAGTAACATTTGATATTGATGCTAACGGTATTGTTCATGTTTCAGCTAAAGACCTTGGCACAGGCAAGCAACAGGAAATTTCTATCACCGCTTCATCTAACATGAGCAAAGACGATATCGATAAAGCTGTTAAGGAAGCTGAACAATTTGCTGAAGAAGATAAGAAGAAGAGAGAATCAGTTGATCTTCGTAACAACGCTGACCAAATGGTTTACCAAACTGAAAAGCTTATCAGCGAAGACGGTGATAAATTCTCAGCAGATGATAAATCAGCACTTCAAACAAAGGTTGATGCATTGAAAGAAGCACTTAAGGGCGATAATGAAGATGCAATCAAATCAGCACAGGAAGACCTTCAAAACAAGTTTTATGAAGTTTCACAAAAACTTTATGAAGCTGCACAGCAGGCACAGGGCGGCACACAGGCAGGCCCACAGGGTGCAGGATATGACCCAAATGCACAGGCACAAGGCGGCAATCAGGAATATACTGACGCTGACTATACCGAAGTTGATGACAACTAAGTCTTGACATCATAATAAATTATTATATAATACCTAAGAGGCTGTCTTATATTAGACAGCTCTCTTTTGGTAAATGAACATAAAAGAAAGGGTTAAAGTATATGCCTGAAGATAAAAGAGATTATTACGAAGTGCTTGGCGTAAGCAAAAACGCAAGTGACGACGAAATCAAAAAAGCATACAGAAAAACGGCAAAGAAATACCACCCTGACTTAAACCCGGATAATCCTGAGGCTGAAGCCAAGTTTAAAGAATGTAACGAAGCTTACGAAGTTCTTTCAGACCCGCAGAAAAAAGCGCGTTATGATCAATTCGGCTTTGCCGGTGTTGACCCTAACTACGGTGCAGGCCAGGGCGGCGGCTTCGGCGGTGGATTTGGCGGCGGCTTTGACGGCGATATTGATTTAGGTGACATTTTTTCATCATTCTTCGGTGGCGGATTTGGCGGCAGCTCGCGAAATCCTAATGCCCCGTCAAGAGGTCGTGACATACAGGCATCAGTCACTCTTACATTTGAAGAAGCTGCAAAAGGCTGCAAAAAGACTATTGAAGTTATGCGTGTTATGGACTGCAGCGAATGCGGCGGCACAGGTGCGGCAAAAGGCACAACCCCTACCGTATGCCCTGAATGTCACGGTTCAGGTGTGCAAACAGTTTCACAGCGTACACCGCTTGGTGTAATGAGTACACAGCGTACCTGCTCACGCTGCGGCGGTACAGGTAAAATAATCAATACGCCTTGTCAGAAATGTAACGGAAAGGGTAAAGTCAGAACCAGAAAGAAAATTGAAGTCAATATACCTGCCGGTATTGATAATAACCAAATAGTTAACGTGCGCGGCTTTGGTAACGCAGGTTCTAACGGTGGCCCATCAGGTGACCTTAAAGTTATTATCAGCATTAAAAAGCACGCATATTTTAAGCGTGACGGTTATGATGTATGGTTTGATAAGCACATTTCCATTGTTGAAGCAACACTTGGTGCAGAGGTTGAAATACCTACTCTTGAAGGAAATGTCAAGTTGAACATTCCTGCCGGTACACAACCGGGCGAAGTCTTTACACTTAAAGGCAATAAAGGTATCTCCCGCTTAAACGGTATGGGCAAAGGTGATGAACATGTAAGGATAATTGTTGATATTCCTAAAAATGTTACATCCGAACAAAAGCAACTTTTAAAAGAATTTGACAAAACCTATGTTCCGCCGAAAAACAGCGGAAAAGAAGGCTTTTTTGATAAATTTAAAAAGAAATAAAAAATAGCCGAGAATTTTATCTCGGCTATTTTTTTATTGACAAATTATGATTATTGTGCTAATCTGATTATAGTTAGTTAATGCTAACCTGCGGAGGTGTGTTTGTATGATTAAAACTACAATAGGAATAGATGGTATGATGTGTGGAATGTGCGAATCGCACATCAATGATGTAATAAGGCGCGAATTTAAAGTTAAAAAAGTAAGTTCATCGCACACAAAAGGAATTGCCGAAATTATAAGCGAAAATGAAATAGATGAAGAAAAAATAAAAAAAGCAATCGCTGATACCGGCTATGATGTTACAAGCTTTAAATCAGAGCCTTATGAAAAAAAGAAAGGTATTTTTTCTTTCCTTTCAAAATAATGATATAAAAAAAGAAGTTCAGTCAAAAGACTGAACTTCTTTTTATGTTACTTCTATATTTTCAAAAACGCTCTTTTTAATTTCTATTACTTTAATTCGTCCATCTTATGAAAGCTTTGAAATTACCTCGTCTCGATTTAATTTGCACTTTCTTGCGTTTTCATTATGAGGAACTGCACGAAGAATTTTACCGTCATAACGGGATACAAGATAATCACACTTATTTCCGTCAATATCAAGTGACTCAAGCGAATATTTTTCTGCAAGAGGTACTTGCTTTTTGAGATTTGACTTTTCTGTAAGCGCACCTGTCGGGCAAAGGCTTACGCAAAGTCCGCAGTTGGTACACTTTGTTTGGTCAAGCGGGAGTGAAAAAGCAGGTGTAACACTTGTTTTGAAGCCACGGCCTAAGAGTCCGAGTACACTGAGTTCTTCAACCTCACGGCAAGAACGAACACAAAGGCCGCAAAGAATACATTTAGCAGTATTTCTTTCAATAAACGAATTTGCATCCTTGGTATATTTTTGTGGCATTTCGCCTGCGAAACGCTCCGGATGAATATCATATCTCTGCGCAACATTCAAAAGCTTACACTTGAAATATTCGCGGCATCCGCATTCAAGGCATCTTTCAGCTTCTTTTTGTGCCTGCGAAACAGTAAGGCCGAGTGAAACTTCATCAAAGCAAGCCTTTCTCTTTTCGGCAGGTAAAACTTCGGCAACTATCTGTGCCTCTTTAGTTTTGCCTGAAAAATCAATTTTATCCTCATCACGCTTGCTGATATAAGGCTCTGTAAAATCAAGCTTTTCGCCCTTTAAATATGCGTCAACAACTTTTACGCACTTGTCAGCTTCGCCGATTGCGGCAATAGCAATTGATGCACCTTTGTTTGTAGCATCACCGATTGCAAATACACCGTCAAGATTTGTAAGAAATGTATCTTCATCGGCAGATATTGTTCCTCTTTGTGTAAGTTCAACAGTATCTTTAAAATCATCCGAGTCGAGCTTCTGACCGATTGCCATAATCACACTGTCAAGTTCAAGATATTCCGTCTTACCCTCAATTGCAACCGGGCGTCTTCTGCCTGATGCGTCAGGCTCACCGAGTTCCATAAGCTGAAGTGTCATACCGCTTACTTTTCCGTTTTGTGAGTGAATTTCAAGCGGATTTGTGAGGAATTTATATGTAACTCCCTCTTCCTTTGATTCCTTAATTTCAATTTCTTCGGCAGGCATTTCCTTTTCGGTTCTTCTGTAAATTACATAAACTTCTTTTGCGCCGAGGCGAACAGCAGTTCTGCAAGCGTCCATAGCAGTGTTACCGCCGCCGCAAACAGCAACTTTTTCGCCTATTTCAACAGCCTTACCCTGAATAACACTTCTAAGAAAATCTATACCGCCGTATACACCATGTGTATCTTCACCCTTAACTCTCATCGGAGTGGATTTCCAAGCACCCGGAGCAAGAATAACCGCGTCATTCACACTCTTAAGATTTTCAATAGTAATATCACGGCCAAGCTTAACATTGTTGCAAAAGCGAACACCTGTTTTTTCAATAATCTTGATTTCACTGTCAAGAACTTCCTTTGGCAAACGGTATTGCGGAATACCGTATCTGAGCATACCGCCCATTTTATCCATCATATCAAAAACAGTTACTTCGTGGCCAAGCTGTGCAAGGTAATATGCAGCAGTAAGTCCTGCAGGTCCGCCACCTACGATTGCAACCTTTTTGCCTGTTTTCTCTGCTGTTTTGGGAATGTAGCTGTCACCTTTTAAATCAAGGTCGGCAGCAAAGCTCTTAAGCTGAACTATATTTATAGGTTCATCTACCTTTCCTCTTCTGCATGCCTTTTCGCAAGGGTGCGGGCATACTCTGCCGATAGATGCAGGAAGCGGAATTTTATTTTTAATAAGCTTTAATGCCGAGTCAAATTCACCGTTTGCAATAAGACCTACATAACCCTGGCAATCTGTATTTGCAGGGCAGGCAAGCTGGCATGGTGCAATGCAGTCGCCGTCATGGGCAGACATTAAAAGCTCCATAGCAATTTTTCTTGATTTAATAACTCTTTCACTTTCGGTATTGATTACCATTCCATCACTTACTTTTGCAGAGCAAGAACGGAGAAGCTTCGGTATACCCTCGGCCTCTACAACACAAAGTCCGCAAGCACCGTAAACTTCAACTGCTTCATCATAGCAAAGGGTAGGAATATAAATTCCGTTTTGCCTTGCTGCTTCAAGAATGGTGCTGCCGGCAGGAGCAGTAATTTCCTTACCGTTAATAGTTAATTTTACATTTTCCATTTTATCTGCTCCCTCCTTACTTTCTTACTACTGCGCCAAAGCGACATGTAGCAATGCATTTACCGCATTTAATACATTTGTTTACATCAATTGTGTGTGCCAATTTAACTTCGCCGGAAATTGCATTCACAGGGCAATTTCTTGCGCAAAGTGTACAGCCTTTACATTTATCTTTATCAATAGAATATTCAATAAGTGATGAACATTCGCCCGCAGGGCATTTCTTTTCGTTAATATGTGCTTCATATTCATTACGGAAATATTTAATAGTAGTTAATACAGGGTTTGGCGCAGTTTGGCCCAAACCACAAAGCGCACCGTCTTTAATTCCGTAGCAAAGCTCTTCAAGAAGCTCAACATCACCGTCTTGCCCCTCACCGTTTGTAATTCTTGTAAGAATTTCAAGCATTCTCTTTGTACCGATACGGCAGTGAATACATTTACCGCAACTTTCCTTTGCAGTAAAGTCAAGGAAAAATTTAGCCATACCGACCATACATGTACCTTCATCCATTACAACCATACCGCCTGAACCCATAATTGCACCTGTTGCACCGAGTGCCTTGTAATCAATTACGGTATCAATAAGTTCGGCAGGAATACAACCGCCCGACGGGCCGCCCATCTGCACAGCTTTAAATGCCTTGTCACCCTTCATTCCGCCGCCAATATCAAATATAACATCGCGAAGAGTTTTACCCATAGGAATTTCAACAAGTCCGCTTCTTTTAACTTTACCTGTTACAGCAAATACTTTTGTACCCTTTGAACCTTCTGTACCCATACTTGCAAAAGCTTCGCCGCCGTTATTTATAATCCAGCTTACATTTGCAAATGTTTCAACATTGTTGATGTTAGACGGTTTTCTCCAATAACCGCTTTGTGCCGGAAACGGAGGTTTTAACCTTGGCATACCCCTGTGACCTTCAAGTGATTCAATAAGTGCTGTTTCCTCACCGCAAACAAATGCGCCTGCACCTGCTTTAATGGTCATTTTACAGCTGAAATCTGTACCGAGGATGTTATCACCCAAATAGCCTGCTTCGGTTGCCTGCTCAATAGCTCTTTCAAGCCTTTTAATAGCAAGCGGATATTCGGCTCTGACATATACTACCGCATTTTTTGCACCGATTGCATATGCACCGATAAGCATACCCTCAATAAGAGTATGCGGGTCAGATTCAATTACAGCCCTATCCATAAATGCACCCGGGTCGCCCTCATCCGCATTACAAATAAGATATTTTTCTTCACCGTCACTCTGCCTTGCCGCATTCCACTTAAACCAAGTCGGGAAGCCTGCACCGCCGCGGCCTGCAAGACCTGATGTTTTAATAACTTCAATAACATCTTCCGGTGTCATTTCATTGAGAACTTTTTTAATAGCAGTATAACCGTCAGCCTGAATAAAATCTTCAATTTCATCAGGATTTATAATACCGCAACGGCGAAGAGCAATACGAGTTTGCTTATTTAAAAATTCTTTATCTTCATCAGATACAAGAAGCGGGGCGATTGCATTTTCATCCCCTGTTTTTGCATATTCTGCAATTTTCTTTGCATCATTTTCTGTTACACGAACAAGGCGTTTTACTTCCTTTCCGTCTTCATAAATATCAACAATCGGTTCAAGGTAGCACATACCTATACAACCTGCAATGGTAAGCATGGCTCCGTTCAAATCTTCCTTTAATAATGCCTGCCTTACTTTTTCAGCGCCTGCTGCAATACCGCAAGAACCTTCGCCTACAACAATTTTCATCATTCTGCCTCCCTCAATTCTTTAAGTATTTTCTTTGTTTTTTCAGGAGTGAGTGAGCCGTATGTATTCTCGTTAATCATCATAACCGGTGAAAGAGAACAACATCCGAGGCAGGCAACACACTTAAGTGAAAATAATCCGTCTTCAGTGGTTTCCCCGTCTTCAATTCCAAGTTCATCCTTAATTGTTTGCAATATAAGTTCACTTGAATTAACATGGCAGGCAGTACCTTGGCAAAGCATAATAAGATACTTGCCCACAGGTGTCAGGCGAAACTGGGTATAAAATGTTGCAACACCCATAATTTCACTTTCTGCAATGCCTGTCCTTTCACTTATATAAATAATAGCTTCTTTCGGCAAATAGCCGTAAGTTTCCTGAGTTTTTTGTAATATGGTAATCAGTGAGCCTTTAACCTTAGCAAGTTCATCAAGAACTCCCTCTATTTGCTTGAGGTCAATCTTCTGTTCCACAAAAACACCTCCGTAAGTTAATATGCCGACAAAAAGCGACAAAATTTTCAGTTTAAAGATTAAACAGTAATATAATACAGTATTAAATCAAATCTTGCAAGTTTATATTTAAAATTAAATATTTATTTAATATATTGTTAATTTGTGCTAATTATAAGGCATATTTTTCAACTGCTTTTGCAACTCCGTCTTCACCGTTGGAGCTTGTAATAAACTTTGCGTGGCTTTTACATTCATCCGTACCGTTTTCCATAGCAAATGAATATTTTGCAAAATCAAGCATCGGGCAATCATTTTCCGCATCACCGAAAGCCATTACTTCATCTGCCCCAATACCCATATTTTTGCATATACCCAAAACAGCACTGCCTTTGTTCGCAGTCGGTGATGTAGCTTCAACCGTACCCGGTAAGCTTGAGCATACATCAAGCCCGAATTCTTTAAGCTTTGCACTTATGTTTTCAAGCTTTTTTTCATACACACCGTAAAATGTTATCTTTTCTATTCCTTTTCCGTCTTTTGCCATAAAATCCAAAAGTGATTCATACCCGTCCATTGTTTTGGTGGCTTCATCAATAAATTTTTGCGGCAAATTCATATTTTGAAAAAGGCTTTCCGTTTTGAGCTGATAGCAGGTTCTTCCATTTGCATAAATTTCAAAAAATACTTTTTCGCCCAAAAAATACTTCACTATTTCTTTGGCTTTTTCATACGGTATAAGATCGGCGTGAATAATTTTTTCTTCATTTTTGTCATACACGCACGCACCGTTTGAATAAATAATATAATCAACAAAAGGTATTTGGCTGATAACATTATCAATCAGCACCATAGATCTGCCTGTGGCAACTGCAAGCCTTATGCCTTTATCGTGTGATGATTTGAGCGCATCATAAGTTCTTTTGGTTACTGTTAAATGGTCAGGTGCCATAAGTGTACCGTCAAGGTCGGTAGCAATAAGTTTAATGCTCATTTTTATCTCCTAATAATATAAAAATTATTCTTACTGCATTATAGCATCAAACTCAATATTTTTCTATACTGTATTTTATACAAAGACTATACACCAAAGCACAAAAAAATTGTGTACCAAGCATCAAAACAGCCCACATTTCATCAAATTCAAAGCAGGCAATTTTATCACTGTTATTATAAATTTCAAAGCCTTTGAAAATATTGATTTTTACATCTAAATTTACAAAATCCACCCTCTTCGTTATAACTTCAAAAAGCCTTTTAATCTTAATCTTCATTTTTATAATTCTTATGATTTTATTTATCAAACCTTTCATCATATAATTTTATGCGACGATGTTTTTTAAAATGCAAATATGTATACGGTGTATAAATATTATATTGTTTCACTTTTGTTTGGCATTTTTATACTCGGTTTTAACTTCTTATATGAATTTTGTGTATGATTATACATTTTTGTTTGACAATGTGTATCATAACTGCTATAATACCTCTTGTGTCAAAGGCGGCACATTCAGAGTTTAATTTCAATGTTTTGGTATTACACTCTGTTTTTTTACATAAAACTATATTATAACTATGGAGGTTTTAGCAATGAAGTATTCAGAGAGGGTACTCGAAGAGTTAAAGAAAACCAATCCTTATCAGCCTGAATTTATCCAGGCTGCAACAGAAGTTCTTGAATCATTATCACCTGTTGTTGATAATGACCCAAGATATGAAAAAGCAGGTCTTCTCGAAAGACTTGTTGAGCCGGAAAGAACAATTATGTTTCGTATTCCTTGGGTTGATGATAACGGCGAAGTTCATGTAAACCGCGGTTACCGTGTTCAGTTCAACTCTGCTATCGGCCCATACAAGGGCGGTTTAAGGCTTCATCCGAGCGTTAACCTTTCAATCATTAAGTTTTTAGGTTTTGAGCAGATTTTCAAAAACAGCCTTACAGGCCTTCCAATCGGCGGTGCCAAAGGTGGTTCTGACTTTGACCCTAAGGGTAAGAGCGATATGGAAATTATGCGTTTCTGCCAGGCATTTATGAATGAACTTTACAAATATGTCGGCGCTGACGAAGATGTTCCTGCAGGTGATATCGGTACAGGCGCTCGTGAAGTAGGTTATCTTTACGGTCAATACAAAAAACTTACTAACAGAAGTGAGGGTGTTCTCACAGGTAAGGGATTAAGCTTCGGCGGTTCACTTGCAAGAACCGAAGCTACCGGTTACGGCCTTGTTTATATTACAGAGGAACTCTTAAAAGACCACGGCAAAAATATTAAGGATGCAAGAATTGCTGTTTCAGGTTCAGGTAATGTTGCAATCTATGCAATTGAAAAAGCCGAGCAACTTGGTGCAAAAGTAATTTCTTGCTCTGATTCATCAGGCTATATCATTGATGAAAACGGTATTGATGTTAAAGCTCTTAAGCAAATCAAGGAAGTTGAAAGAAAGAGAGTTAAAGAATACCTTAAATACCACCCTGAAGCAACTTACGGTGAAGGTTCGGTTTGGGATAATGTTATTTGCGATGTTGCCCTTCCTTGTGCAACTCAAAATGAAATCAACAAAGCAGAAGCTCAAAGGCTTGCAGATTCAGGCTGCTATGCAGTTTGCGAAGGTGCAAATATGCCTACTAATGCCGAAGCTACCGAAGTATTCCTTCAAAGAGACATTCTTTTCATTCCTGGCAAGGCTTCAAATGCAGGCGGTGTTGCAACTTCTGCTCTTGAAATGGGTCAAAACTCAATTCGTTCAAGCTGGACATTTGATGAAGTAGACGCAAAGCTTAAAGGAATTATGATTAACATTTATTATCATATGAAAGAAGCTTGCGAGCAATTTGACGCAAAGGATAACTTTGTTGTAGGTGCAAATATTGCCGGCTTTATGAAAGTTGCAGACGCAATGATGGCTCAAGGTATTGTATAATAAATTATATCTTAAAGCACGGGCTTATGCCCGTGCTTATTTTTTTGCAAATTTGTAATTGACAAAAGGAAAACTTTATGTTAAACTATCAATAGTTAGTTTTGGCTAACTAACTTGTGGCGGCGAAAGTCGTCTTTATTTTGAAATCCAAGTTAGTTTAATCTAACTTTTTTAGTAAAGGAGTAATATTATGGTAATAAGCGAATCGGTAGAGGATTATTTGGAATCAATCCTCGTTTTGCAAGAAAAAAACGGATATGTAAGAAGTGTTGATATTGCAAATCATCTTGAAATATCAAAAGCAAGCGTATCAATTGCAATGAAAAACCTTAAAGAAAATAAATTTGTAAAATTCGCGGATAACCACGAAATCAAATTAACACCCACAGGGCTTGAAATTGCAAAAAGCGTATATGAAAAGCACCTTATGTTCAGTGAATTTTTTTACAAACTCGGTGTACCTAAAGATATTGCAACACGAGATGCCTGCAAAATTGAACATGCAGTATCCAAAACTACATTTAATGCAATAAAATCATTCGTTCAAAAGCATAGCTGCGAATTAAACAGCAACAATGAATAATTAAAGAAAGCAGTTCAAATAATGATAGAAGAATACTTAATCGGCCACTGTTCACCCACACTTGCATCATTAAAGACAGCTAATTTGATGAACATTCCGTTTGACTCAATTGAAAATTTAGAAAATTCCGTCTTTCAAACTAACGAAAAACTGAAAAACAAAGGTGTTGAACTGCTGATATTAAAAAAGTGCAGTAACACTGCCCTTGTATATGCATACAGAAAAGATAAATTGCAAAATGATTTAAACAAAAACAAGGTAGATGAGTTTTTAAAATTTTACGGATATGAATCAAATGATGCCGATTACTGCATATCAAAGCTTAAATCGCGCTTGAAAAACAGTGCTTCATTTCCGCACGAAATCGGTATTTTTCTCGGGTATCCGCTTTGCGATGTAATAGGATTTATTGAAAACGCAGGGCAAAACAGCATATGTTCCGGCTGCTGGAAAGTATATTGCAATGAATGTGAAGCAATAAAAACATTTAAAAAATTTGAAAAATGCAAAAAAATCTATCAAAAATTATGGTTACAAGGTCGCAGCATTGTAAAACTCACTGTTACGACATAATATATAAAAACAGAAAGGAACATTATGAGTAAAACAGCTATTGTATATTGGAGCGGTACGGGCAACACCGAAGCGCTTGCAAATAAAATTTACGAAAGTGCAAAAAGCCTTGGCAAAGATGTGCAAATTTTCACAGCAGGAGAATTTTCAGAAGATAAAGTTGGTGAATTTGATACCGTAATTTACGGTTGCCCGTCAATGGGATGTGAACAGCTTGAAGATTTTGAATTTGAACCTATGTTTGAAAGCTGCAAGCCAAAGCTGAAAGATAAAAGCATTGCCCTGTTCGGCTCTTACGGCTGGGGCGGCGGTGAATGGATGCGCCAATGGGAAGATGATTGCAGAAATATAGGTGCAAACCTTATTTTTGAAAGCATAATTTGCAACGACGCACCCGACGACGAAGCCTTGTCAAAATGTGAAGAACTCGCAAAAACATTATAAAAGTATAAAAACGCAACGATTTAATCGTTGCGTTTTATCTTTTTACACATATATATTGCTATCAAAAGCACTATCGGGAAAATCGTTCCTGCAAAAAATCCTATTTTCATATTATCATTAAATCTATTTGAAATAAAGCCGACAAGCCCCGGCCCTGCTGTACAGCCCAAATCGCCGCCGAGCGCAAGCAGCGCAAAAAGTGCAGTGCCTCCCCTTTTGATTGATGCCGAAGCTTTGCTGAAAGAACCCGGCCACATAATTCCTACCGAAAGTCCGCATACAGCACAGCCTATTAAGCTGACTGCATTATTCGGCACAAGGCTGATTATAAGATATGACGCAGCGCATAAAACCGCACTTATATTCATAAATTTATCAAGCTCAATTTTATCACCGAATTTTCCGTAAAACGCTCTTGATATACCCATAAGGCAGGCAAATGCCATAGGCCCTGCAAGGTCACCTACCGTCTTGCTTACACCAAGTCCTTTTTCTGCAAAAGCTGATGCCCACTGGCTTACACCCTGCTCACTTGCACCGGCACATACCATCATTACAAATAATATCCAAAATAATTTGTTTTTACAAAGTTGAAGTATGCTCATTCCCGTTTCACCCTCTTCATTAAGAGAAGCAAAAGGTGCTTTCATAAAAACAAATGCATTTATTATAGGTACAACGGACCATAAAACAGCAAGTATTTTCCAATTACCTATATTAAAAATCGAAAAAAACAATGTTGAAATTAAAACTACACCCATTTGCCCCCAGCAGTAAAAGGAATGAAGAAGGCTCATTGCTTTTTCCTTATTATCAGTCGGGCATGCTTCAACAACAGGGCTTACAAGCACTTCAAGAAGGCCGCCGCCCACTGCATAAATCATTACAGCCAAAAGCAAGCCTACAAATGAATTGCTTAAAATACCGGGTAAAAAAGTCAGTCCCATAAGCCCGAAAGCGCATAAAAAATGTGCAATTATCATTGATGGCTTATATCCGATTTTGTCAATAAATTTTGCTGAAACCAAATCAACAAAAAGCTGAATAAGAAAATTCACGGTTACAAGAACGGTTATTTTTGAAAGCGGAATATTAAATTCATTTTGAAAAGTTACAAAAAGCAAAGGTGCAAAATTATTAACTATTGCCTGCACTATGTATGCTAAAAAGCAGGCATTTACCGTTATTTTATATTTATTTTCAGTCATCCAAATAAAGCTCCAACTGTTTGTTTTTAAAACTTTTCTTTACATCAATTATTCTTTGGTTGCTTGAACCTCTGAAAACAAGCGATATATCCTTTTTGTCTTCAATATACGGCCCATCTACAAGAACATCAATAAGTGAAAGCATTTCACTGCTTATTGGTGTAAATGCCCTTGAATTTGCCCTTTTTCCCATAATTTCTTCAAGTGTAAAACCGGTATAGCACCAAATTGTTTTGTTCGGAAAACGCTCTTTAAACATTATAAGAAAAGGAAGTAAAACTTTTTGATTTTCCGGTTCAAACGGTTCACCGCCTAAAAGTGATAAACCGTTTATCCAATCAGGCGCGCAGGAGTCGAATATTTCCTCCATTGTTTCTTCGGTAAAAGGCTTGCCGAATGAAAAATCCCAAGTCTGTTGATTAAAGCAATTTTTGCAATGGTGCCTGCACCCCGAAACGAAAAGCGAAGTGCGCACACCCTCACCGTTTGCAATGTCATTCTTTTTTATTTCACCGTAATTCATATGAATACCTCACATTATCAAAAAAGACCGATTAGATTTTCCAATCGGTCAATTTTTAATTATAAATGTAATACTCTTTCCTTAATTTCCTGAGTTCTGCCCTGATTCCAAAATTGAGTTCCGATATAGCCGCAAGTTCTTCTTGCAACATTCATTTTATCTTGGTCTTCATTTCCGCATTTTGGGCAACGCCAAATAAGCTTACCGTCTTCATTTTCAACTATTTGAATTTCACCGTCATATCCACAGCATTGGCAATAGTCACTCTTTGTATTAAGCTCGGCATACATAATATTATCATAAATATATTTCATAACCTGTAATACAGCAGGAATGTTATTTTGCATATTAGGCACTTCAACATAGCTGATAGCACCGCCCGGAGAAAGACGCTGGAATTCCGATTCAAATTTAAGCTTTGTAAATGCATCAATCTTTTCCGCAACATGAACATGATATGAATTGGTAATATAATTTCTGTCTGTTACACCCGGAATTTTGCCGAATCTCTTTTGCAGGCATTTAGCAAATTTATATGTTGTTGATTCAAGCGGAGTACCGTAAATACTAAAGTCAATATTGGTTTCTTCTTTCCACTTTTCGCAAGCTTCATTCATATGCTCCATAACATTAAGTGCAAAAGGCTTACCTTCAGGGTCTGTATGTGATTTGCCGGTCATATATTTTGTACATTCATAAAGGCCTGCATAACCAAGTGAAATTGTTGAATAGCCGTCATAAAGAAGCTTGTCAATCTTTTCACCCTTTTTAAGCCTTGCAAGCGCACCGTGCTGCCAAAGAATAGGCGCAGCATCACTCAATGTGCCTTTAAGCCTGTTATGGCGGCACATAAGTGCACGATAGCAAAGTTCAAGCCTTTCATCAAATATTTTCCAAAACTTTGTCATATCCCCGCCTGATGAGCAAGCAACATCAACAAGGTTAATTGTTACAACACCTTGGTTAAATCTACCGTAATACTTATGCTTTTTAGGGTCATAATTTTTAGCGTTGGCAATATTGCCGATGCCGTTTTCGGTAAATCTGTCAGGTGTTAAAAATGAGCGGCAACCCATACAGGTATATACATCACCTTTAAGGTTTTTCATTACCTTTTCGCTGATATAATCAGGTACCATTCTTTTAGCAGTGCATTTTGCAGCAAGTTCTGTTAAATAGAAATACGGTGAATTATCTGTAATATTATCATCTTCAAGAACATAAATGAGCTTCGGAAATGCAGGTGTAATCCAAACTCCGTCCTCATTTTTAACGCCTCTTATTCTTTGCTTTAACGTTTCTTCAATAATAAGCGCAAGGTCTTTCTTTTCCTGCTCGTTCTTAGCTTCGTTAAGATACATAAATACAGTTACAAAAGGAGCTTGGCCATTTGTAGTAAGAAGTGTTACAACCTGATATTGAATAGTTTGCACACCTCTTGAAACCTCGTCATGAAGCCTTTTTTCCGTGAGCTTAGCAATCTGCTCTTCGCTCATAGCAATATTAAGCTCTTCACTTTCGGCCTCAACTTCTTTTCTGATTTTTTTACGGCTTACATCTACAAAAGGTGCAAGATGTGAAAGTGAAATTGACTGGCCGCCGTACTGGCTTGATGCAACCTGAGCAATAATTTGAGTTGCAATATTGCACGCAGTTGAAAAACTATGCGGCTTTTCAATCATAGTTTCACTGATAACAGTACCGTTTTGAAGCATATCTTCAAGATTAACAAGGTCGCAGTTGTGCATATGCTGTGCAAAGTAATCCGCATCGTGAAAATGGATTAAACCCTGCTCATGAGCGTCAACAATATCCTGCGGCAAAAGAATTCTTTTAGTAATATCTTTTGATACTTCACCTGCCATATAATCACGCTGAACGGAATTTACGGTAGGGTTTTTATTGGAATTTTCCTGCTTTACTTCTTCGTTATTACATTCAATAAGAGATAAAATCTGATTATCGGTAGTATTCGCCTTTCTGATAAGAGAACGGTTGTAACGATACTTAACATAAAGCCTTGCAACATCAAATGCGCCTTGTGCCATAATTTGGTTTTCAACAATATCCTGTATTTCTTCTACCGAAAGCGCACGATTTGCTTTAGATATTTTGAACTCAACATATTCTGCAATTTCTACAATTTGGCTTTGTGTAAGTTCTTCCTTTCTGCAAGCAGCATTTGCCTTTGAAACGGCTACAACTATCTTATTCAAGTCAAAATCCACTTCAGAACCGTTTCTTTTAATGATTTTCATTTCCTGACCTCCTAATATATTACAAAAGTGTAACATACACTTTTTCGCGACTGAATCTATAATACCAAATAAGAATATGTATGTCAATAGCAAAAATCTAAAAAAACACAATATATTGTATTTTGTAACATTGCACAAAAAAAATTTACATATATGTAGTTATTGAATAATTATGCAAAATTTGTCGTTTCTACATTGATTTTAAGCCAAATTCACATTTGCAAAATATTACAAAACAGCAAAAAAGAAGCCTTTTTCATATCGAAAAAGGGCTTCTTTTTTAATTATCGTTAACTTCAATATCTCCTGTATCGGTCGTTACCGTAAGTGTAATGCCTGATGAATTGTCACTGCCGTTTACATCCTCATCACCCGTGTCCGCCTCGCTGATAATTCTTGTGTTTGAAATATTATCAATTTCGATATCGCCCGTATCGGTTTTAAGAGAAGAATTTTCATAAGGTTTTGCGTTTTTAATCGAAATATCACCCGTATCCGTAGAGATATCAAATTTTCCACCGAGACTTATCGCTTCAAAATCGCCAGTGCTCATCTGAACATTAAGCAAAGAATTATATTCAGTTTCAAAATCAATATCGCCGTAATCAACATTGATATCAACCGGATAATTAAAGCCTTGCGGAATTTTAACAATAATATGAGGACCGTTAAACTTTACTGCCTTTCTCCAACGAAATGTTGCTTTGCCGTAGATTTCATTAAGTTCAAGCGTACCGTCTTTGATTTCTCCCGAAAATTTATTTTCATTTGCGCCGAAAACAATAATGCTGACATTTTCGTTTTGGCTCGGCTTAAATGTCACATCTGCACAGCCGCAATCAATTTTCATTTTTTGAAAATCATTTATATTATACTCTTTTTGAAAAACTACTGTTTTTAAGTCGTCTTCCCTTTTATCGAGCATATCTTCAAGTTTATCGCCGCCGACTATAAAAAATGACATAATTCCGAGCAAAAAAAGTGCAACAGCGGTTAAAACGGCAATTACTGCAATTATGGCTTTTTTACTTTTATTCATCTATCTCAATTCCTTTCAACGAAAAAACAAGCTTTGCAATTTGGCACGCAATCGCATAAACAATCCAAAGCACCCAAGTGATATACCAAGCGCCTGTAAGAAAACTTAAAAGAAGATAAATAACAAGTACGACACCCGACATAATACTGCAAATTCGTTTATACATATTGATTTCCGGAGTGTCCGATTTCTTTTCATCCTCAAATTTCGGCTTTGCAATCGCACCGAAAACTATAAGCATTGTAGCTACCGCAATCATAACAAAAAACAAAACAATGCTCAGCTTTTCATTTTTTAAAACTACAAAAGGAGTAACAGATAAAATATATAAGCATATTCCGATACTTAAAAGAACGGCAAATCTGATTTTATATTTATGCCTGATTTTAAACTTTTCAGCCTCACTGAAAGAATTGCCGGTGGTTTGCTCTGTATTTGAATCTATATTATAGCTGTGATCATTCTCTTTTTCTTCGCCGAAAAGCTCAGCGGCAGTAATATTATAAAGCTTACAAATAGGAATTATTTTATCAAAATCTGGAGTTGTTTGGTCAGTTTCCCATTTTGACACAGTCTGCCTTGTTACTCCAAGCTGCTCCGCCGCTTTTTCCTGAGAAAGACCTGTTATTTTTCTTAAATCGTAAAGTCTTTGTCCAAGAGACATATCTATCACCTCTAAGTTAAATATAACATAAAAGAATAAAGTAATCTATATTTTTTGCGTGGAATTTTGTCAACTGAACTTAACATTCGCCTTTTTGTACCAAATATCATTCAAAACAATGCAAAGTAGCATTTGCAATGTAATAAAATTATTAAACTTATCCAAAATATTTGACGAGAGAGTATAATATTGGTATAATTATTTGATAGTTATTTTAAAATATATAAATTAAGGAGTGAACAGATTGGAAGCGGCTTTGTCATTTTTAACAGGCATACTCAGATATGTACTTCCCGTTTTAGCTGTAATTATACTTTTCACCTGCATAATATCTTTATTCAGAAACAGGCCGAGACTTCACAAATTAGCTCAGCTTGTTGACCAAAACAACGGTTCGATAATTGACATTGACAGATGGGAAACATCAATAGGAAAAAGTAAATCAAACGATATTGTTTTGCCTATGCCTAATGTTTCGCGTTTTCACGCAGTAATCGCAAAAAAGAGGAAAGAATGGGTTATAACCGATACTTTTTCAAAAACAGGAATTAAAGTTAACAGCAGAGATGTTCACGGAAGTGCTGTTATTGAAGACGGGGATATTATAACAATCGGCTCTATCCCACTTAAATTTTTATGTGCCGAAGCGGTTTCGGCTCAATCTAAATTGCAAATGAGAAATGAGGCAAGCGAATTGAAACAGACTTCTGGAAATGTGGCTTTCGCAGTTTTGGTGGATGTCAAAACTCACAGACCTATATATTTAAGAAAAAAAGATGTACTTATCGGCAGAGGGCAAGAGGCTGATATTCAAATCAACCTTGATACCGTAAGCAGTGAACACGCAAGAATTCATTTAACTTCGCGCGGCTGGGCGCTTTCTGATTTAAACAGCCATAACGGTACAAAATTAAACGGCAGATTTATAACCCAGCCACAACTCATTTTTGATGAGGACACAATCACCTTCGGTGACAGAGTATTTGTATTTTACGAAAAATAATTAAGGAGAAACGCAATGGCAAACAAGGCTAAAAAAATTCCTCATATCAAGCCGATAAATAATTTTGCAATGCTGTTTGTTTTAAGCATTTTTCAACTTATCACCGGTTTTGAAGCCGCAAGTGTGCATGAGGATTTTTCAACAAAAGCAATTCTTTCCACTTTGGTGCTGATTGCACTTGAATGGGTTTATGTTACTCTGCTGTATTTTACAGTACACAGAAGAAATTTTGAACTTGAATTTATCGCATTTTTCTTGTCAGGTGTAGGGCTTACGGTTATAGGCTCCGTAAATCCCGACGCTTGCTTTAAGCAGTTAATAATTTTAGCAGTAAGCGTAGTTGCATACACTGTATTCACATTTGTTTTGGGTGATGTTGATTTATGTATGAAACTCAGAATGCCGGTGGCAATAGCAGGCATGTTGCTTCTCGCAGTCAACCTTATTTTCGGAACTGAAAAGTACGGTGCAAGAAACTGGATAAGCATAGGTTCATTTACTATGCAGCCTTCGGAATTCGTTAAAGTAGCATTTATTTTCGTAGGTGCGGCAACACTTGAAAAAATACAAACATCAAAAAATATCATTCGTTTCATTATATTTTCAATTGTATGCGTTGGTGCGTTAATTTTAATGCGCGACTTTGGTGCGGCACTCATATTCTTTATCACATTTTTAATAATTGCATTTATGAACTCGGGCGATATAAAAACCGCCGGATTGGCTGTTGCAGCTGCGGGTCTCGGCGGTGCAATCGTAATCAAGTACAAGCCTTATGTAACCGCCCGCTTTTCCGTTTACCGTCACATTTGGGAGGATATTTACGGTAAAGGCTATCAGCAAACCCATATTTTAACAGGTATCGCATCAGGCGGGCTTTTGGGACTTGGAATCGGAAACGGAAACATACGCAGATTTTTTGATAACTATCTTATCTATACCGATGATGTTTTCGGCGTAATTTGCGAAGAATGGGGATATATTTTCGCACTCGTTCTTGTTTTATCCTTTGTTGCAATTGCTGTATCGGCACTTGTTAATTCAATTGCCGCAAGAAGTACATTTTATTCAATATCGGCAGTTGCCGGCGCAGGAATGCTGCTTTTCCAATGTGCACTTAATATTTTCGGCATAACAGATGTTTTACCTCTTACAGGCGTCACACTTCCGTTTGTAAGCCAGGGCGGTACATCACTTATGAGCTGCTGGCTTGTTTTGGCATATATCAAGGCAAGTGATGTGCGCACTTACAGCTATTTGGGAGGTGCTAAGAAGAAATGAAAATGATTACAAGAAGAGGCATTTTCCTTTGGATACTTGTTTTTGCTTTTGTTTTTGGCTTAGGCTTTATGACTTACAGCCTTTTAAGTGATGGTGACAGTTGGGTTATGCAGCCGTACAACAGCCATTTGTACCACAACGGCGAACTGATAGGCGCAGGCAAAATAACCGACAGAAACGGAAGAAGTCTTGCCGAAACAAATAACGGGAAGCGTGAATATAACGATTCGTTAACCACCAGAAAAGCCACTTTGCACGCTGTCGGCGACCTTCAGGGATTTATTTCAACCGGCGTTCAAAATGTATATAAAGCAAAGCTTACCGGCTATAATTCACTTACGGGTATTTACAGTGTTATTAAAAACGGAAGCGGAAACGATATGCAGCTTACACTTGATGCAGATGCGTGCGATGTTGCATACAAAGCACTTTCAAATTACAAGGCCGGCACAGTGGGAGTTATAAATTACAAAACAGGTGAAACACTTGTTATGACTTCAACCCCAAGCTATGACCCGCAAAATAAACCGAGTGATATTGATGATAATGACGCTTATTCGGGCGCATATATAAATCGACTTTTAACAGGACTTTACACACCCGGTTCAACATTTAAAATTGTTACCGCAATTTGCGCAATTGAGAATATTCCTGACATTTATGACAGAACCTTTAAATGTACAGGTGAATATGACCCCGGCAGCGGCACACCTATTGAATGTAATGCACGCCACGGTACATTGACTTTTGAGCAGGCACTTGCAAAATCCTGCAACTCTACTTTTGCCCAAATTGCAATTGAACTTGGTCCGCAAAAACTTGCGGACACCGCAAAAGAACTCGGCTTAACTTCAAAAGTTACACTTAATAATGATATAGATTCATCAACCGGCAGATTTTTCCTTGAAAGCGGAGATGCCGATGATTATGTAGGATGGACAGGTATAGGCCAGGGTGACACACTTGTATCCCCTATCGCAATGCTGCGCCTTGTAAGTGCAATAGCAAATGACGGTACGGCAGTTTCACTCAACCTTGTTGAAAGCTTTGCAACCAAAACGGGCAAAGCGCTGGATATTGGCTTTACCGCAAAGGAAACACCGCTTCTTTCAAGTGATGTTGCCGCTAAAATGAAAAAGCTTTTAAGAAACAATGTTAAAGAGCAATACGGTGATTATAACTACAAAGGGCTTCACCTTTGTGCAAAATCAGGTACTGCGCAAATTGATAATGTTGATTCGCACAATACTGCTTGGTTTGTAGGATTTATGGATGATGACGAACATCCGTATGCATTTGTGGTGCTTGTTGAATACGGTAATTCAGGCTCACAAACAGCAGGCCCAATTGCAAACAAAGTTTTGCAGGCACTTGTAGAAAATGATAATTAAAACAATTTAGGAAGCTTATTATATGCAAAATCAAATCGACAATAATGAAATATATAATGAAAATGAAAAAGAGCGTGCATTTCTAATCAGTGTGGATACCGGCGATTTTGATGCTCTCGTTTCAATAAAGGAGCTTGAAGAGCTTGCCGATACCGCCGGTGCCGAGGTTGTAGGCACATCTATTCAAAAAAGAAATGCCCCCGTTGCCGCAACATTTGTGGGTAAAGGCGCATTATATGAATTTGCACGCTTTTGTGAAAATATGAATGTTGATTTAATTATTGCAGATTCGGAGCTTTCGCCTGTTCAAATCAGAAATCTTGAAGATGAAACAAATACAAGAGTGATTGACAGAACCACTTTGATACTCGATATTTTTGCAAAGCGCGCGCGTTCAAAAGAGGGCAAACTGCAAATCGAACTTGCCCAGCTTAAATATTCACTTCCAAGGCTTACCGGAAAAGGCACTCAACTATCGCGACTCGGCGGCGGAATAGGTACAAGAGGTCCCGGTGAAACCAAGCTTGAAAGTGACAAAAGGCATATAAGGCGCAGAATACAAAACATAAAAGCCGAGCTTGACAAAGTGAAAAGCCGCCGTGAAATGATACACGAAAGAAGAAAAAAAAACGGGGCTTTATCCGTTGCAATTGTGGGTTATACAAATGCAGGCAAATCAACTCTTATGAACAAGCTTACCGACGCCGGAGTTTTGCAGGAGGATAAGCTGTTTGCAACACTTGACCCAACAGCAAGAAAGTTAAGTCTGCCAAACGGGCAAAGCATTATGCTTATTGATACCGTCGGCTTTATTTCTCGGCTTCCGCACCAACTTGTTGACGCATTTCGTTCAACCCTTGAAGAAGCAACTTATGCCGATGTCATTTTAAATGTATGCGATGCTTCAAGTGTACATTGCTACGAAAACCTTGAAGTAACACATAAAATATTAACATCACTGTTTCCCGATGAAAAAATTGATGTTCCCGTAATAACTGTTTTTAATAAATGTGACATTACGCACAGCCCGTCAACCATAGCATTTCCTTTTGCAGATGCAAAAACGAGCGTAAAAATCAGTGCAAAAACAGGTGAAGGGCTTGAAAATCTGCTCTTATCAATTCAAGAAGCTTTGCCGCAAACTAAAAAAAGGCTTAAAATGCTTATACCTTTCAGCAAAGGTTCAATTATTGCTGATATTAGGCAAGACGGTGTTATTCACAGTGAAGAATACACACCTGACGGAACTTTGATTGACGCAACGGTAGACATTATCTATTTAGAAAAAAACAAACATAATATTGATATAATTAACGAATAGTTTTGAAAGCTTTTTCATATTATTACTTAGGTGATACCAAGGTATACCCAATTGTATAACCTGAAAGAAAGGCTATGGGAATTTTATGAAAATGCTAACTTTAAAACTGACGCCGAAAAAAATTTTCGGAATTATTCTTTTACTTGTGGGGTTAATTGTAATATCCGTTACTTTTGTGGCTAACCGCACAGGCGAGGTGCAGAGTGTATCTGCAAGCATAAGTGCTAAAACTGACGGTGAAAGGCGCGCTTATTTAAAAAAATACGGCTTTGAACTTGCAAAAGAATGCACGCAAAAAGAAATCACCATTCCTGAAAAATGGAATGATGTATATAATGATTATAACCAAATTCAAAAAAACCAAGGATTTGACTTGACCGATTACAAAGGGCAGAAAGCAACACTTTATACCTACACCGTAACAAATTACAAAGGTGACGGTGAATATATAGTTGCAGATTTGCTTGTATCCGGCGGTGTTTTAATCGGCGGGGATATTTGCAATCCCTCGGCAAAGGACGGATTTTTAATCGGATTTAAGCAAAACACATAATAATATGGAAAGAACAGATAAGATAGTTGCAACCGCACTTCAAATTTCAAGAAAAGATGCCCTCGCTCTTATAAAAAAGGGCAGAATTTCTGCAAACGGAAAAATAATAAAAGATGCAAAAACAAAGCTTGACGAAAACAGTGCCGAGCTTTTTTTTGATGATAAGCGTATATACTATAATAAATATGTATATATAATGATGAATAAGCCAAAGGGCGTTATCTCCGCTTCAAACTCAAAAGATGAAAAAACGGTTGTTGATATTTTGCCCGATGATATGAAACGCAAAAATTTATTTCCTGCCGGCAGACTTGATAAGGATACAACCGGCTTCTTACTAATTACAGATGACGGTGAACTTGCGCACTCAATATTAAGCCCGAAAAATCATATTCCGAAAACTTATATTGCAAAATTAGACAAACCTTTTGATGAAAATATAATAAAAGAATTTGAAAAAGGCATTGAATTTAAAGATGAAAAATGCTTGCCGGCAAAGCTTGAAACGGTGGGCGGTGACTTTAAAATCGCAAAAGTGGTAATCAAACAGGGTATGTACCACCAAGTTAAGCGTATGTTTTCCCATTTCAAAATTACGGTACTTGAATTAAAAAGAATAAAAATGGGAGCATTGTGCCTTGATGAAAATTTAAAAGAGGGCGAATGTAAATATCTTGCAAAAGAGGATATTTCTTTACTTAGCCAAAATCAATAACTATGTATTTTATTCATTTTGACAACAATATATAGTATTCATTGCGGAAAGTTTTTCCCCTGATTTACAACTTGCACAAAAAAATGCAACTTTTTTTGTTAAAATGGTTGCAATATGATTAAACTTCTTGTATAATATGAACAAGTGGGGCATATACTTTTTGTGCAATATTTCTTTGTGCATACTGCCCAACCAAACAGAGAGGTGAATATAATGCCAAACAGATTATTCCAAGGAATAGTAAATCAAATGCGTGAAGCAATAGACAGAACAATCGGTGTTGTTGACGAAACAGGTACGGTTATTGCTTGCAGTGAACTCGGCTTAATAGGTGAAGTTCGCAAGGGTGTAGTATCATCAGGTGTATTCGGCACAACTCAAACTTGCGTTGATAATGCAACTTACACTACTTTCGATGTTCTTGTCCGCCCTGAATATGCAGTATTTGTAGACGGAACAGACGAGCTTGCTCACCACTATTCTGCACTTATTGCAGTTGCTCTTGACCAAATCAAGCAAAACAATGATGAAAAATTTGATAGGTCAAACTTTGTAAAAAATGTAATACTTGATAATATTCTGCCCGGCGATATTTATATTAAATCAAGGGAGCTTCATTTTAACAATGATGCTTCAAGGGTTGTATTTTTAATCAGGACAACCCAAGAAACAGAAATTTCTGTTTTTGATATTATTCAAAACTTCTTCCCTGATAAGAGCAAGGATTTTGTAATCAATGTTAACGAAAGTGATATTGCACTTGTTAAAGAAGTAAGACCGAATGTTGATATTAAAGACCTTGAAAAGCTTGCCCGTTCAATTAACGATACACTTTTATCTGAATTTTACTTCAATGCCGTTATCGGAATAGGCACCTGCGTAACAGGTATTAAGGAACTTGCACATTCGTTTAAAGAAGCACAGGTTGCACTTGAAGTAGGCAAAGTATTTGATACCGAAAAAACTATTATCAGCTATGAAAATCTCGGTATTGCAAGGCTTATTTATCAGCTTCCTACAACTCTTTGCGATATGTTTTTGAAAGAAGTATTCAAGCGTGGCTCTATCGAATCACTTGACCAGGAAACTCTTTTCACAATTCAAAAATTCTTTGAAAACAACCTCAATGTTTCCGAAACTTCAAGAAAACTTTTCGTTCACAGAAACACACTTGTTTACAGGCTTGAAAAAATCAAAAAACTCACAGGCCTTGACCTTAGGGAATTTGATGACGCTATCGTGTTCAAAGTAGCACTTATGGTTAATAAATATTTAGCGTCAAGCCCGGTTAAATATTAAAATCTAACTCATCAATTATAAGATTCCATATAGTTAAAAACTCTCCTTCATAAGTGAAGGAGAGTTTTTTTTAACTAATATCTTCTTTTAGTGCTTCAATAATATTATCATTTTTAAGCTTTCTTACCGAATAAATCATTGTTATTAAGATAAGAACGAAAACTACAATAATAACACTTAAATAAAGTTTAATATCAAAATGATACGGTATTGAGCTTTCGCCGAGCATTTTATTAAGCACCACACTTATTAAAACACTTATCGGCACACCGAAAATCACTGCTTTAAGTGCATAAAACACACTTTCAAGGCTAACCATTTTGCTGAAGCCTTTAGGTGTTGTGCCGACAGATTTCAACATTGCAAATTCTTTTCTTCTAAGTGCAATATTTGTAGAAATAGTGTTGATGATATTCGCAATTGTAATAAGCGAAATAAGGGAAATAAATCCGTAAACAAATACCTGAATTATAAATATAACAGTATTCATAGTTTCAAGTATGTCAACATTATCCGAAACATAACTGCCACCGAAATCTTTTTCATTAAGCAGCGTTGTAAGGTTTTCTGCAACTTCTTTATGCTCGTCGGTTTCAACGCACACACTCATTGAAATATCGTTTGCCTTTACTCCTTTATTTACCACATTTATATATTGAGAATAGGGCATAATTATACCGACTACGCCTGGTGCAACAAGATTGCACGGCAGGCTGTTTTTATCAAATTTAACAAGACCGCCAACCTCTATATCAAGCGGATTTCTATCGTCGCTTGCATAATCAGAATTTTGAATAATATGCTTGCCTATAATGCTGTCGTTAAACACTTTCGTTGTATCCTGCTTATGAGTAAGATTGTTAAGCAGAACGCATTTAAGACTGTCACCGTAAAAAGCATTATAATCAATATCGTTATTTTCACAAAGCGTATTAAACTCGCTGTCGTCAACATAGTGAATCACTGTAGAAACATACTTTTCTCCGCCGAACAGCTTTGAATAATCAGATGTATAATTTGACAAATCTTTAATTTCGTTATTCTTAATAAACGGGCTTGACTTGCCGAGGGAAATGCTCATATCCGTTATATCAATATAATATTTATTAACTCCCTGCATTTTATCAAGAGCATCATAAAGTTCTTTTTTATGACCGTAAGTAATAGTTGTAGAAACCTGATAAGGAATGTTTTTTTCATATCCGCTTGCCTGAATAAACATACCGCAAAAATAATTACAGCTAATAAAAAGAACTATTGAAAGTGCTATTGAAACAGTGATAAGCCTTGATTTTTTACCGTTACGCTTAAGGTTTTTATATGCAAGCTCGCCCTCATATCCAAATATTTTTTTGATATATTTAGGAGCTTTAAGCTTTTTAGGTTTAACTTTAATTTCTTGCCTTTGGCGAATTGCGTCTATCGGAGTGATTTTTGACGCCTTTCTTGCAGGAATAAAAGCTGAAATAAAAATAGTGAATATACTTACAAGAATTATACCTATGATTGCCCAAGCAGGTACAACTGTTTTCATCTGCATATTACTGTCATTTACGCCCGCAATCATACCGGTTGAAATGATTTTATGGCCTACTAACTTCAGCGTTATGCCAATTCCCAAAATACCGGCTAAAATACCTACGGGTATTCCGATTGCGCCTAAAATTGCGCCCTCAAAATACACACTCTTTCGCTTTTGCGACTTGGTTGCACCAACTGACGCGAGCATACCGAGATACCTTACCCGTTCTGAAAGCGACATACCGAAAGCATTATAAATAAGCATTACCGACGCAATTACAATAAGAATTAAAACAACTAAAACAATCGGAAGCATTGTAACAAGAAAACCGTCCTGTCTGCCTGAAAGATATGACGCAAGCACATCTTCATTAGCTTGGTAAACATCAATTTTATAATCGTTTTGAATAGCTTCTATCGTGCTGTAAGCACTGCTGTTTTGCTTAGCGAGAGTGATATACGCGCAAATATCACCGCTTTTTATTTCATCTTCGCTGATACCTCGCCATACACTGCTGTACTTTGTTGCCGGGTTTGTATGAAGAATTGCTGTTATTGTGTATTCCTTTTCATCACCTGACGGTACAAATTTTTCGTCTTTATTAAAATTACTGCCCGTAACATAGCTTCCGTCATCGAGTTGCCTTTGCCCTTGGGTTAAAACAATTTTGTCGCCAACCTTGGCATCTTTCATTCCGTTTTTATCAAGGAAATCTTTTTCTACCGCAACTTCATTTTCATTAGCCGGTACTTTACCGTCAAAGTTGCCCGTAAGTACCATTTCAAAATATGATTTATCCCCGATAATCATTTCAGCCGTGCCTCTTTTATAAGAGGTCGGATTTTTAATTTGAAACGACTTATTTTCACTGCCGTACTTTAAGCCGACTTTTGAAATTCTGCTGTCTTTTTCAACCTGCTCTATTTGACTTTGGCTAAGATGATAATAATACGCGTCCCAATTACCTGATGAAATTTTGCCTATTTCACCGAAAAGATTTAAAAACGAAGCCATTGCTACGAATACAGCGGTAATCATTGCCACAGAAACGCAAATACCAAGCGTTGTAACTACGGTTCTGCCTTTATTTTCTTTAAGATGGCGATAAGTCAGTTTATTTGCGATGTTCAACCTATCCTCACCTCATCCCCGGTGATTTTACCGTCCTCGATTGTGATTACACGGTCGGCCGAATTTGCAATTTTTTCATCGTGAGTGATAATAATTACAGTTTGGTTAAAATCTTTATTAAATTGCCTTAAAAGAGAAATAATTTCCTTGCTGTTTTCGCTGTCAAGATTTCCCGTTGGCTCATCTGCAAGCATAAGCGCAGGGTTATTTACAAGCGCGCGCCCAATTGATACACGCTGCTGCTGGCCGCCTGAAAGCTGATTTGGCAAATGGTCAAGCCTGTTTTCAAGCCCAAGCCTTTTAACAAGAGTGGAAATCTGCTTTTCATCCGGCTTTCTTCCGTCAAGAAGAAGCGGCAAAGTCAAATTTTCCTGAACAGTTAAAATAGGAATAAGATTATAAAACTGATAAATCAAACCTATTTGCCTGCGGCGGAAAATAGCAAGTGCTGTTTCATCAAGATTTGAAATATCCGTCTGGTTAATAACAACACTGCCCTTTGTAGGCACATCTACCCCGCCGAGAATGTGAAGAAGCGTTGATTTGCCCGAACCGCTCGGCCCGATAATAGCAACGAACTCACCTTTTTCTACTGAAAACGAAACGTTATCAAGAGCCTTAACCATTGTATCGCCCTTGCCGTATGTTTTGCATAAATTTGTAACTTCAAGTATTTTCATAAGTAGTTATCTCCTTTCGATGAGTCCATAATATCAATTCAAACTTACAACCGGGTGACTTTTAAATTACAATTTTGTCACTTACCCAAATATCAGTTTGTATCGTTTTTTAATGAATCAATAATAGAATTGTTTTTAATAAGCTTTAATGAATAAATCATAGTAAGTGCTATGATAACAAATACTGCAACGCAAGCCAAAAGGTAAAGCCAAATATTGACTGAAAAAGGAATAGGATTATCCTTTGAAATGATATATCCCACCACTCTGTTAATAACAAGGCTCAACGGTACACCGAAAAACAAGCCGAATAAACCGTAAAATGCACTTTCAAGCAGTATCGTCTTTTTAAATTCTTTAGGCGTCATACCCACGCTTTTCAGCATAGCAAGTTCCTTTTTCCTGCCTGCAATCTGCGCTGTCATTGTGTTGATTATATTAAATACTGTTATTAGTGTAATAAGTAAAATGAAGCTGTAAGAAAGAAATTGAACGGCGGATATAATGCTCTTTTCCCTCATCGTCCAATAATAAATGTTATATGCGTCGCCCTCGGCTTCATTTTCGGACAAATAGTCCTTAAGTTCCTTTTCAACCTTATATGGCTCGTCGGTTTCAATACCGTAATCGAAATAAAAATCGTCAACATCGTAAAGCTTATCGTATACGCTCATAGGCGCATAAAAAGCAACACCGCCCGACTCTAAATTGCAAATAGGATTATCCTTATCATATTTTATAAAATCGCAGAATTTATAAATAGATGTGCGGCCGGTCTTATAAAAGAAACTAATCTGATTCCCGTCCTCGTCGAGCTTATTTTCCCTTTCGGTTTTATCAAAATCAAAGCCATATTCGCCGATAGTTTTGCCGAGTAGGTTGTTATTAAAAATCGGCTCACCGTTACGGTCAATTGTGTTTATTACAATCGTCTTAATTGAACCGTCTTTATCGGGCGAATAATATTTTTTATAATCAATTTCGTTTTTCTTGCAAAGCGCATTGAAATCCTCGTCATCAAGCAAATGAGCGGTATATGTTATATCCTGCGCTGCGACAAATTTATATTTATCAACAAAAATGCTTTCATTATGAAACGACATATCATACTCACGTGAATTATCATAAGGATTTATCTCGTTTCTTGAAATCGGCGAATACCAAGCCGACCAAATCGAATAAAAACGCTTTACCCTTTTATTTGTTTTCAAATAATTTCTTGCTTTTTCAAGCTGTGCCTTGCTTTCGGCACTGTATTGATACATAATCTGATAAGGAAGCTCATAATCTAAATTTGATGCTTCTTTAAACGTTTCGCAAAAATAATTACAGCTTAAAAAGAGGACTGCGCAAATACATATACAAGCAATAATCGTCCTTGATTTTCTGCCGTTGCGCCTTAAATTTTTAAACGCAATGTCACCCTCGAAGCCTAAAAGCTTAGTGATAATAAACGGAGTGCGAATTTTGCCCTTGCACTTAATCTCGTCAGTTTTTCTAATCGCATCAATTGCAGTAATTCTTGCCGCCTTTTGCACGGGCGAAATGATTGACACAAAAACAGTCAGCACTGCCAAAATAACAATAAGGCAAAGCACCCACAGGGAAATATGGGTTGAATATTTGATATTGTCGTTATAGCCCTCCATAATCGAGGCAATTTTGGCGTTCATTGTGCTTTGCGATATAAAGGTGACAAGCAATCCAAGCGCTATGCCGAGAATTATTCCTATTCCTCCCAAGATTGCGCCCTCAAAATAGAGCGTCTTTTTCTTCTGCTTTCTTGTTGCACCGACCGAGGAGAGCATACCGAGGTATTTAATTTGCTCGCCGACAGAGAGCGCAAAGGAATTATAAATCATTGCAAATGACGAAACGAAAATTACGGCAAAAACAACAATTCCGATTGCTTCGCAATCACCTCCCTTGTTAAGGGAGGCAGTTTATACTATTGTTTTATAAAATCTTAATTCAAAAATGCTTCCCTTGCCAAGCTCGGAATTAACAATAATATCGCCTTTTTCTTTTTCAAGCACAGTCTTTGCAAGTGCCAAACCTATACCCACACTTTCGTTTGATGAATTTTCACCATGATAAAAGCGTTCAAAAATATGCGGCAAATCATTCGGCGCAATGCCACACCCGTCATCTTCAATAAAAAGGGAATTAAAAACATTTGTTTTTTCACAATAGAATTTAAGATGACCTTTTTTATCCGTATGCTCAATGCAGTTTTTGATGATATTTTCTATTGCTTCACCCGTCCAGCTTGAATCGCCGATAAAATCAAAATCTTCTGCACAGTTTATAATTTCAATCTGCTTTATATCACAGGTTACATAAAACGGTTTTAAACTTCGATTTAAAACAGATTTCATGCTCACTTTTTCGTGCTTAAATTCGGTTGTGCCTGCGTCAAGCTTTGATATTTTGAGAAGATTTGTAATAAGCCACTTCATTTTATCAAGCTGATTTTCAATAATATTTATAAATTCACCACGCTTGTCCTCACCCTTTTCATCTTTAATCAAATCAGTCATCACCATCATTGATGTCAGCGGCGTTTTAAGCTGATGTGAAATATCTGCAAGTGAGTTTGCAAGATGAATTTTATCTTTTTTCAGCTCATCATTTTGCGTTTTTAAAAGAGTCATAATCTTGTATAAATTATTTTTAAGAATTGACATTTCACCTTCGGTATTATCCATAATATCAAGCTCAAAATTACCCGAACACATAAGTGAAAGATAGTTGTTAAGTTCGTTAATTTTATCGTTTCTTTTCTTGATATTATAAAAATATACACCGCTTAAAAGTATACCGAGTACCAAACAGATAATACCCGCCCATTTGTTTAAAAACAAACATATCAAAGTCGATACAAGTGTAAAAATCGCACCGAATATTAAAGTCAGTTTTGCATCTTTATTCATCATTTTTCAATCACATACCCAAACCCGCGGATTGTTTTTATGAATTCGGGTTTAGCCGGGTCCTCCTCAATTTTATCTCTCAGCCTTTTTATATAAACGGTAAGTGTGTTATCCTCCACAAAATCACCTGCTACATCCCAAATATTTTCAAGAAGTGCAGTGCGTGAAAGAACTTTTCCGCGGTTACTTAAAAGAATTAAAAGAAGCCTGTATTCCATAGCTGTTAATACAATTTCTTCACCGTTTTTATACACTTTAGCTTCATTAGTGTTTATTTTAAGATTATTTATTGTGATTATTCCGTCACTCGTTTCTTTTGAATATCGGCGCATAACACTTTTTATTCTGAGCATAAGTTCTTTAACTCTGAAAGGTTTTGAAATATAATCATCCGCACCGAGTTCAAAGCCCATTATTACATTGACTTCATCATCATACGCAGTTAAAAATATTACAGGCAAATCCCCTTTTGCTTTGACTTTTTTGCAAATATCGTATCCGCTTCCGTCAGGCAAGGTTAAATCGAGAATATAAAGCGAAAATACTTTTTCATCAATGATTTTTTCTGCTTGCTTAATATTTTTTGCAAGCGTAACCTTATACCCCTCATTTTCAAGCGAGTAAGTAAGCCCTATTCCGATAGCTTCATCATCTTCAAGTAAAAATATATCCATATATATCACCTTAATAATTATTATATTTATATAATATCATATATAATATTTTTCTTCTATTACAATTTTGTAATAAAAAACTGCCTTACCGTATGATAAGACAGTTTTTAAACGCTGATTATTCTTTTTCTTCAACAAATTTGCCCTTAAAATCAGGCTCAATAATCGGCAAGCCAAGCTTTTCAACCGATTCTTTAATTACTTCTCCGCCTATACTGCCTACCGGATTTCCTGTAAAAGTCATATAGTAAACAACAAGGTCTTGCAAAGTCGGGTTCATATCATTTTTAATCTTAACAGTGTCATCATCATTAAACTTAAAATTGAACTTTTTGACATGCGCTGTTTCAATAGGGCGAATCCATAAATCAAGCGTACCGTCTTCATTCCAAGCAGCCTTTGAATATGTGTGACATATAACATCCCCAAGCTTGATTTTGCTTACTTCGTACTCTCCGTTTAAGCCTACATCAATAGTATTTTCATCTTCTTTTTCTTTCCAATAAAAGCGAAGCTTATCTTCATCAAAAGTCAGCATCATTTCATTGATTTCACCCGGTTTATTAAACCACATTTGTGTAATGGTAATTGAAACAACGGAAACAAATTCACTTGTTTTACATTTAATAAGCCGGTTTGATATTTTTTTCTCAAGTTCAAAATTGCGCTTGCCTTTAGGCAAATCTTCAACACTGCAATTATCAATTGTATCAAGCATTTTTTGATATTCCGCTTTGTTTTCAGGCAATGTACCATAGCCGAAACATTCAGGAAAATACTTCCAAAATACTTTCATAACCTTATAGTCTTCCGCCTCACCGCAATTAAGCACAACAAGTGCGTCATATTCGGGAAACATAAAGCAACGCTGGCCGAAAAGCCCGTCGGCTCTGTAACTGTTAGGAATAGGATTTCGCCAAAATTGGTAACCGTATCCCATCATATTATCAATATATCCGTCTGATACAGAATCAACCTGCTTTCTTGTAGCTTCCTTAACCCAAGTGGCAGGAATAATCTGAGTTCCGTCTTTCCACTTACCCTCGTGAATATAAGGCAAAAAGAATTTAGCAAGGTCTTCACTTTTCATATAAAGGCCCCAGCCGCCTGCATTGTTGCCCTGCCCGTCAGATTCCCAAAACGGTTTTTCAATTCCGAGCGGTTCAAGAATACGGGGATAAAGGTAATCAATAACGCTCATGCCCGTAATCTTTGTAATTATAGCCGAAAGCATAGATGTATTTTCACTTATGTAATTAAACTTTGTGTTCGGCGGAAGAAGAAACGGTGCATTGAGGAAATTTTGCACCCAATCCGTACCGCCCTTATCATCAAGTACGGTAATAAGCTTATCTGAATGCATAGTAAGTAACATTCTGACTGTAATCATTCTGTTAAAAGGGCGCTTGCTCATCAAATATTCAGGAAAGAATTTAACCACCCTGTCATTAAGGCTTAAAAGTCCCTCGCTCACTGCAAAGCCGACGGCAGTTGAGGTTACACTTTTACTCATTGAGTAAAGAACATGCGGTATATCCTTATTATACGGTTTAAAAAAGCCCTGCGCACACACTTTATCGTGCCTTACAACAGTAAAACTATGCAATCCTAATTTGTTTTCATTTATTTCTTCTATAAAACTTGTTATCGCACTGCTGTTTACACCTACTTCCTCCGGTGTGCAATGCTCCAAATTACAATCTTTAAGCCTTTCCATAATACACCTCTCAAATTTTAATTACTAATTTAATATACACTATTTTGCTCTGTTTTTCAACATATTGTATAAAATTTCAAATTGACATTTTAAATATTATGTATATAATTATATTTAGAATTCGATGTTTACATACCATATGAGGTATCTTCTTTATGAATAAAATATTTAAAAGTTTGAATGTAGTCATAGTTGCAATTTGCTTTTTGCTTGCTTCGCTTTTACCTATAACTTCATTTGCTGCAAGTGAAGATGAGCTTAGGTCAGCCGTAGTAAATACCGCAAGTGCAGAAGTGGGATATACCGGCACATCAACATATTCAAAATATGGTGATTGGTATGGCTATCAGGGTGGCTGGTGCACCACTTTCGTACTTTGGTGCTTTAACCAAGTCGGGCAGGCAAACGGTGTAACTTTAAACGGAAATATTATTCCGCGCGGCGGCAACTGCAACAGTATGATTAGCTGGTTTAAAGATAAAAAACGCTATTACTCCCCTTCAAAATACACGCCTAAAAGCGGCGACCTTGTATTTTTTGATTGGACGGGCAGCGGCTCGTGCGACCATGTGGGCATAGTCAACTACACATCAGGCAAAACGGTTTATACAGTTGAGGGTAACTGCTCCGGCAAAGTGAAAGCCAGGGAATATACAGAAAAAGGTTCAAAACCGTATAATAACATCAGTGCAATTATGGGGTATGCTTCGCCAAATTACGCCTCGGCTTCCGGCAGCAATGCACTGGCAACCACAAAAAAGCCGGCCACAACTAAAAAGGCTACAACCAAAAAAGTAACCACTACCAAAAAAGTTACTGCAAAAGCGAAGCAAACTACTTCTAAAAAAGCACAAAGTGCGAAGCAAACCACTTCACAAACAAATGCTTCAAGCCAAACTAACGAAACCACTTCCACAACAGCCCAGCCGGCTCAAAGTGAAGCTTCAACCCTTACAAACCTTCAAATTCACGCTTCAAAATATGATTTGCAGGTGGGAGATACCGTTAAACTTGAATACAGTGTTGAGCCGCAAAATACAAATGCAGTAGTAGGTTATTTTTGCGACCAAGAGGGAATAATTAAAATCGGTGCAAACGGTAATATAACAGCTATCGGCAACGGTACTGCAACAGTTGTAGTATGTGCCAATGATGATTTATATGCACAGTGCGACTTTGTTGTAACCGACGCTGTGGGCGAAGTAACAACTATGGAAAATGCCGAGAGCAGAAAAGTTGTTGCTACCCATATTGAAGTATCCACAACAAAGCCAAATGCACAAAGCGTTTTAACAAGGCTTGGTGTAAACATAAATGCACTTGAGCAAAACAAGCAGTTATACATTGTTCCGGCTTCAATAGCAGGGGTGACTGCATTCGTTTCAATTTTTATTGCAATAACCAAAAAGTTTAAACACAAAAAATAATTTTTAAGGAGATATATTTATGTTATTTAAACCCGAATATGACGAAAACGGCAAAAAAGTGCTTTGCGAAATGAATGGCATTAACTCCGAAATGCTGATGGACATTTATGTTAAAAAATTAAAAAAGGGCGAAACACTTGAAATAATTGAGGAGAATAACGAATGTGCCATTTTGCTTCTTTCAGGCGATGTCACATTTAAAGTCGGAAATGAGATTGACGAGCGTTGCAAAAGAAAAAACCCATTTGAAAAAAAGCCTTATGCAGTTCATTTTTGCAAGCAGGTTAAAGCAAGCGTAACAGCTAATGAAGAAAGCGAAATTCTCGTTCAAATGACTGATAATGAAAAAACTTGGAAAAGTGAATTTTATAATCCCGATAACTGCCTTTACCAAGAATTCGGTAAAGGCCAATGGAACGGTACAGGCCACAGAATTGTATCAACTATGTTTGACCTTGATAATGCTCCGCAATCAAATATGGTTATGGGCGAAGTGTTTAACCAACCTGGCCGTTGGTCAAGCTATCCGCCGCACTATCATCCACAGCCGGAGCTTTACTATTACCAATTTGACCACCCAGAAGGATTCGGTGCAGGCTTTGAGGGCAACACTCCTTACAAAACAGAAAACGGTTCTTGCCTTTGCATAAGGGGCGGCAATGCACACCAGCAGGTTACCGCACCGGGATATGAAATGTATTATGTATGGCTCATTCGTCATCTTGACGGTGACCCTTGGGATAAGACAAGAATTTATGTACCTGAATATGAATGGCTTGCAAATGCTGACTGATTATATAAATTTATTGTATAATTATACAGTTATTATTCATAAAATATTGACTTTATGCTGATATTGTGATAAATTATTGACACGGTTAGATTTAACCGTGTCTTTATTTATGTTATAAAAAATAAAATACGGAGGAAAATAAGATGAAATTAACTAAAAAGATTTCTGCTGTTGTTCTTGCTGTGCTTATGATAGTAGTTGCTGTATTTGCAGGCTGCTCATCAAATGGCGGTAATGACAAGAAAGCAGATGAACCAGCCACATCAGCAGCAAAGGTTAAAGTTGTTGACATTGAACTTTCAAGCGAAGAATACGCTTTCGGTGTTGACAAAAAGCAGCCTGAACTCAAAGAAAAATGTAACGAACTTCTTAAAGAAATGAAGTCAAGCGGCGAACTTGAAGAAATCAGCAATCATTTCTTCGGTGACGGTGAGCCGGTAGCAGTTACATCAGCTAAGCAGGATAATTCAAAAGACCAGCTTGTTGTTGCAACAAACGCTGAATTTGCCCCATTTGAATATAAAGAGGGTGACAAGTTCTACGGTATTGATATGGAAATCGCAAAGCTTCTTGCTGACAAGCTCGGCAAAGAACTTGTAATCGTAGATATGGCATTTGATGCTGTTCTTCTTTCAGTTCAGCAGCAGAAGGCTGACATCGGTATGGCAGGCCTTACCGTAACAGAAGAAAGAGCTAAGCAGGTAGATTTCTCTGATCCTTATTATAACGCAGCACAGAAAATTATTTGCAAGGCTGATGATAAAACATTTGATAACTGCAAGACTAAAGAAGATGTTGATAAAATTCTTCAAGGTTTTGATAAATCAGTTCTTATCGGCGGTCAAAACGGTACAACAGGTCAGTATTATGTTGAAGGAAGCAGTGATTTCGGCTTTAAAAAGCTTAATGCTACTTGGAAGGGCTATGCAAACGGTTCACTTGCAGTTCAGGACTTAATCAACGGTGGCATAAACTATGTTATCATTGATGCAGCACCTGCAACAGCAATCACAAACGCTATCAACGCCGTAGCATAATTAACTAAAAGATTTGCCCGTTCTTTTGAACGGGCATTTTGTATGATGAGGACTAATAAATGAATTTTGAAAAGAAATTTGAGGCGTTTTGGAGATTCTTCAGCGACAACGGCGGTTACAGCGTTGTTCTTCAAGGATTAAGAAACACACTTATTATTGCTATACTCGGCCTTGTAATAGGTATCATAATCGGTACTCTTATTGCAACTGTTCGAGTTGTCCCAAAAACAAATAAATTGCTCCGTTTTCTTGACGGACTTGCTAAATTCTATGTCAGCTTTTTCCGCGGTACGCCTATTGTAGTTCAGCTTCTTTTGTTCTACTATGTGCTTATGCCGCTTCTTTCAATAAATTTAAAGAGTGTACCTGTTGCTGTAATTGTATTCGGCTTAAACTCCGGTGCTTACATTTCAGAAATTATGAGGGCAGGTATTCTTTCAGTTGACCCGGGGCAAATGGAAGGCGGCCGTTCAGTCGGCTTAAGCTATGGCACAACAATGATGAAAATTGTCATTCCGCAAGCTGTTAAAAATATTTTGCCTACCCTTGGTAATGAGTTTATTTCTCTTATCAAGGAAACTTCAGTTGTCAGCTTCGTAGGTGCAACTGACCTTTACCTTGCTTTCCAGCGTATTGGTTCTAACACATATGACTTTATGGTTCCTTATCTTGTAATGGCTGTTATTTACATTATAATGGTACTTGTTATTTCTACTCTTATCAAAATTATGGAAAGGAGTTTGAGAAAAAGTGATTACCGTTAAGAATTTAAAGAAAAGCTTTGGTGATAATGAAGTGCTTAAAGGCATTGATTATGAAATCAAGCAAGGCGAAAAAATAGTTATTATCGGTCCGTCAGGTTCAGGCAAAAGTACATTTTTAAGGTGCCTTAATTTGCTTGAAACACCAACTGATGGTGAAATTTACTTTGACGGTCAGCTTATTACCGATAAAAAGTGTGATATAAATAAAGTGCGCGAGCATATGGGTATGGTTTTTCAGCATTTTAATCTTTTCAATAATAAAACCATACTTGAAAATATTACTCTTGCACCTGTTCAGCTTAAAATTATGACTAAAGAGCAAGCAAACGCAAAGGCTTTGGAGCTTTTGGAAAGAGTAGGCCTGGCAGATAAAGCAAATGCCTACCCATCTCAAATTTCAGGCGGTCAAAAGCAAAGGGCGGCAATTGTTCGCTCACTTGCAATGAACCCAAAGGTTATGCTTTTTGATGAGCCTACATCTGCACTTGACCCTGAAATGGTAGGCGAAGTATTGCAGGTTATGAAAGACCTTGCAGATGAGGGAATGACAATGGTAGTTGTTACTCACGAAATGGGATTTGCAAGGGAAGTTGCCGATAAAGTAATCTTTATGGATGGCGGATACATTGTTGAGCAGGCACCGCCAAGTGAAATCTTCGGTGCGCCTAAAGACCCAAGACTTCAGCAATTTTTAAGAGCAGTATTATAAATAATAAAACAGCGTTGGAGAAATCAAAATCTCCAACGCTGTTTTTCTTAATGCGTATTATTATTTATTGTTTTGTAATCAACATACTGATTTCCTGCCTTTGGATTTTCTCCTGTTTTAGCCGCAATAAGTTCACTTACGGTAACAATTTGATACCCTTTTGCTATAAGCTCCGGCACAACTTTTTCAACCGCGTCTGCTGTTGACGGGTAAATATCGTGCATCAATACAATTGAACCGTCGTATGCATATTTAATAATGTTTTTATAAATTTTATCTTTATCTTTTGAACGCCAATCTTCTGTATCGACTGACCAATATGCAAGTGCCATACCCTCTTTTTTGCACTCTTCTCTGATTGTTGGAGTTATAATTCCGCCGGGACATCTGAACATTGTAGGCGCTCTGCCGCTGATTTTTTCTATTTGCTTACTTGCCCTTGAAATATCCCTTGCAGTTACCTGCGAACCGTAATGATTGTGCGCATATGTGTGGTTTCCAAGCTCACAGCCGTTTTGTATTTCCCTGTCAAGCAAATGCTTTGTTTCGCTGTTTACTCTCTCCCCCACCATAAAGAAAGTGGCGCGTGCATTATATTTTTCGAGTACATCTAAAATGCGCTCTGTTGAATTTGAATTTTTATAATCGTACGCCGGCCCATCATCAAACGAAAATGCAATCATAGGCTTGCTAGGGTCAACCTTGCCGATATTTATATCTTTATCATAAATAGTAGCTTCCCCTACATCGCTCCACTTGCTGTAAATCGTTTTGCGATTCACGGTCATATATGCCCTTACTCTTGCATAATAAATATCGCCGACTGCCAAATCATTTACGGAAAAATTACGGGTTTGCCCGTCTTTAATCATTTCATTTTTATATTCCGTAAACTCTTTGTTTTTTGAATACTGAATATCATATCCTGCCAAATTATCCAAATCGTTCCATTCCATTGAAAGAACGCCTTTGCCACCCGAAAATACACTTAAAATCGGCTTGCTCGGATTTGAATAAAATGTATACTCTTTGGCTTTGCCGCTCAAATACTCTTTTTTCATAAATGAGCGATAAGCTAAGACTTTAACTTTATAAATACTTGCAGAAGGAATATCTTTAATGTCATATTTGCAATTATTTTCGCCCTTGCTTGTGCCGATTTTAACATATTTGTTAGTATCACTGTCGAGGTTGTAAATATAATATCCGTCGGCTTTTTTAACCTCTTTCCAAGTAAGCGAAATCGAATTTTCGCTGTTATGAACCATTTTTACATTTTTAACCGAAGCCAAATCTTTGGCGTCGGTAACAAAGAGTGCTGTTATAGTAGCAACTATAATCATAAAAATTGTAATAGCTGAGAAAAATTTTATTCTTTTTTCCATAATCTCCGTCCTTAAAGCACCCATCAGCCTTAAATCTTTTAATCCCTTTAACTCTTACTAATATAGTACAAAAAGTCATAAATTGCAACATATTTTATATAATATATTTTTTTCGTGCAAATTGATTAAAAGTAAGCAATTTTTTCTGTAAAATATATGCTTATTCCACTAATTTAAGTTAACCTTACAGATTTAAAGTGTTATTATTATAACAATATCTTATATGATATATTCGAATTTAATTATATATATAACAAGAGGGGTAAAAATGACTGATTTAGCACTAATTCTTATTGTTTCCGTTGTCGGTACTCTTATAACAGTTTATGCTTGCGGATATATGAAAGATTACCATAAGCATCACACAGAATTTGCAGACAGAAGAAGAAAAAATACCTGTAAATGAAGAAGTGCGGGCATTCACCACCCTTTTCGGTGAGGGATTACCGAGAATATGCTGATAAAAAAATAACGTCAGTCGCATTTTAACGACTGATGTTATTTTTTTGCCTATTTCTTTTCAAGTCTTGCATAGTTTGCCATCATCTTTTTAGTTCCGGCTTTATCAAACGCAACTTCCAACAGCATATCGCCGCCCATTGGGGTAATGGTAAGAATTGTACCCGTACCGAATGATTTGTGGCTGACGGTATCGCCCACTTTGTAATCAACATTGCTCTTTTGAGCGGCATTGCCTGCCTGGCCGAATTTATGAGCGCTGTTTGATGATTGCCTTGCAGAGCCGATTTTGCTTGAAGATGTATATGAAGAACCGCCCCTTGCGCCCGATGAAAAACCGGAGTGAGCAGAAGTGAAGCCGGTACTTCTTCTTGCCACAACAGATTGGTCATCAATAACAGATGACGGAATTTCCCTCAAAAATCTTGACGGCATATTGCGTGAAGTTTGACCGTAGAGCATACGCTGCTGTGAAGATATGAGGTAAAGCTTTTTCTTTGCTCTTGTAATACCTACATATGCAAGGCGGCGTTCTTCTTCCAAATCTTCTTCACTGAACATTGATTGGTTGCCGGGGAATATTCCCTCTTCCATACCCGGAATAAACACAACCGGGAATTCAAGCCCCTTTGCCGAGTGAAGAGTCATTAAAACTACTGCGTCTTCATCTTCGTTATATGAATCAATATCGGAAATAAGGGCAACATCTTCAAGAAATTCTGAAAGGTTAGCGTCTTCGCTCTCTTCTTCATACTTAATAAACATTGATGAAAGTTCCTTGATATTGTTAACCCTGTCATCATATGTTTCAATATCCTCGTGAAGAAAATCAAGATACTTCGTTTTTTCCAAAACTTCTTGGAGCAAATCATTAAGGCCCATTCCGTCTTCAATACATTCTTGAAAATCCCTAATCATTTTTGTAAAGCCCATAAGCTTTGATGCACTTCGTGATGTTTTTTGAAATTCATCCGCTCTTTCACATACTTCAAATGCGGACATACCGAGACCTGCGGCAATTTCAAGCACATTTGCAAACATTGTATCTCCTATTGCACGCTTTGGCACATTTATAATTCTTTGAAGCCTTACATTGTCACTCGGATTATTGATAACTGCCAAATATGATACAATATCTTTAATTTCTTTTCTGTCAAAGAAGCGGTGACCGCCGATAATTCTGTGTGAAATACCGCTTTTTGTAAGCATAACTTCAAGGTTACGCGACTGCGCATTCATTCTGTAAAGAATTGCGTGATCGGAATATTTCATTCCGTTATCAACATTTTTGATGATTTCATCAATTATGTACTGTGATTCTTCAGATTCGCTCATAACCGTTTTATATACAATTTTATCACCCGAACCTGAACGGGTAAACAAAGTTTTGCCTTTACGGTTTTTATTATGTGAAATTACAGCATTTGCACCGTCAAGTATATTTTGGGTTGAACGGTAATTCTCTTCAAGCCTGATTACCTTTGCACCCTTGTAATGATTTTCAAATGAAAGTATATTTTCAATAGTAGCACCGCGAAAACGATATATACTCTGGTCATCATCACCTACTACACAGATATTTTTATACTTATCGGCAAGAAGCGAAGTTAAAACATACTGCGCGTGGTTTGTATCCTGATATTCATCCACCATTACATACTTAAATTGAGTTTGGTAAAGGTCACGCACATCTTCATTTTCTTCAAGAAGCTTAACAGTATTGAAAATAATATCATCAAAATCCATTGCGTCGGATTTTTTAAGCTCTTTTTGATACATTTCGTAACATTCGGCAATTTTGCTTTTTCTAAAATCATTTTGTGAGGTTTGCTTATATTCATCAGGTGAAATCAGGCTGTCTTTTGCCCTGCTTATTTCAGCTAAAATGGATTTATGGTTAATAAGCTTGTCCTCTATACCAAGTTGCTTTTGGCACTGCTTCATAACTCGCCTTGAATCATCGGTATCATAAATCGTAAAATGATTTGTATAACCTATTCTTTCGCCGAATCGCCTTAATATCCTTGAACAGCAGCTATGAAAAGTATATGCCCATATATCATTAGCCTCATCACCGATTGCATTTACAAGCCTTTCACGCAGTTCACCTGCGGCTTTGTTGGTAAAGGTGATGGCAAGCACTTGCCAAGGAGTTGCAAGGCGGGAAGAAATAATATGCTCCACCCTGTTTACAAGAACGGTAGTTTTGCCTGAACCTGCGCCGGCTAAAATTAAAAGCGGACCTTCGGTTGTATCAACAGCAAGCTGCTGCATTTCGTTTAAAGCCATAAGTTTATCCTTTCCTATAAGTCATAAAAAAGGGTGACAAATCTGCCACCCTGATTTATTATTTTCAAAACTATTTTATCACTTAAGAAGTGTAAGCAAGATACCTGCTGCAACAGCAGAACCAATAACACCTGATACATTCGGGCCCATAGCGTGCATAAGAAGGAAGTTTGAAGGATTTTCCCTTTGGCCTTCTTTTTGTGATACACGGGCAGCCATTGGAACTGCCGATACACCTGCTGAACCGATAAGTGGGTTAACCTTGCCTTTTGTAGCAACATACATAATCTTACCGAATAAAGTACCGCCTGCTGTACCAAGGCAGAAAGCAACAAGACCGAGAACAACAATTTTGATTGTATTAAGGTTAAGGAAGCTGCCTGCTGAAGTTGTAGCACCAACAGAAATACCGAGGAAGATTGTTACAATATTCATAAGCTCATTCTGAGCTGCTTTTGCAATACGCTCTGTCTGTCCGCTCTCTTTAAGAAGGTTACCGAGCATAAGCATACCTACAAGTGATGCAGCATCAGGAAGAAGAAGTGAAACAATAACAGTTACCATAATAGGGAAAAGTATTTTTTCAAGCTTTGATACAGGTCTTAAACCACCCATAACAACGCTTCTTTCCTTCTTTGTGGTAAGTGCTCTCATAATAGGTGGCTGAATTACAGGCACGAGAGCCATATATGAATATGCCGCCACAGCAATTGTACCGAGCATATACGGTGCAAGCTGGGAAGTTACGAAAATAGCAGTAGGGCCGTCAGCACCGCCGATGATAGCGATTGAACCTGCTTCGTTTGGTGCAAAGCCCAAAAGAATAGCACCTACATAGGTAAAGAAGATACCAAGCTGTGCAGCAGCGCCGAGGATAAATGAACTTGGATTTGCAATAAGCGGAGCAAAGTCAGTCATAGCACCGATACCAAGGAAGATAAGCGGTGGGTAAATACCGGCTTTTACACCGAAATAAAGGAAGTCCATAAGACCCGGTGTGCAGCCTACAAATTCACCTCTGCCTGCAAGCAAATCCCTAAAGCCTGCAAGGTCGTGATACTGAACTGCCAAGTTCGCTTCCGGTATATTCGCAAGGAGCATACCGAATGCAATAGGAACCATAAGAAGCGGTTCAAAACCTTTTTTAATACCTAAATAAAGAAATACAAATGCTACAAGAAGCATAATTGCATTTTTATATCCGCCGTCAGCAGTAAAGAAATAAGCATAACCTGAGTTTGTGAAGATGCTGACAATTACCTCCCAAACACCCTGTAAAATTTCCATAATTTACTGCCTCCTAAAACGGTCTTGTATTATCATAAACAGCAGCGTTTGCCCATGGGTTTCTGCCTTTTACATTTACAACATTGACCTTGCGTATTGATTTAACAACAGCACCCTCGCCTTCGCTTACAGCAATCGCAGCCGCAATTGCCGCAACTACTTCGCCGCTGATACCAGCTTCAACCTGCGGTGCATTTGCATTGCTTGCAACTGCCTTTGGTGCAGGTGCAGGAGTAGGAAGCTTATGTTCACTCTTTGTTATTTTTTTGGTTTTTCCTTTTTTAGCCTTAGCTTCGGCACTTGAAACTATCTTTCCAAATGCATAGAAAATAATAATTAAAAGCATAAGCATCAGAAATACTATTCCGGCACCGGCGATAACTACCGTAGATGTGAAAGTAGCACTTCTGTCAGGCACTAATTCTAATAAAATCGGACTCACCTATATTCCCCCATTATATAAAAGATTAGTTAGTATTATAAATCATAACATTAAAAAATTCAACGACTTTTTACAATATTTTCAAATATAGTAAAGTTGTATAAAATTGCTTGATTTTTCAAATAAATAGTATATAATATTATTAACAAAGGAGGTTTAATTATGACAGAAAAAACTTTAATAATTGCAATACTTGTTGCACTTATACTTCTTTGGTTTGCCGAAACCTTAAATATGAAAAAAACAAGCAAAGTTTTAGGCGGCGCAATCGACCTTGCATTTGCAATTCTTCGTTAGCATAATACATATTGGCAAATATAAAATGCACCTGCATATATGCAGGTGCATTCTTATTTTTTATTTTTTGTTGATTATGGCAAAGTCCTTTGCGTTTAATATATTATCGTTATTCAAATCAAGGAGAGCACAAACCGTGCTTTCTTTTTTGTTTTTGTTTATTTCTTCCAAATCCCACAGCGACTTTACAAAGCACAGATTAAGCGTAAGCTCTTTATCGTGAGTACTGTAATAAACAGTATCATCACTGATTTTGTTAAAACTTATTTGCCCCGTTTCAATAAAATCAACATTCATTTTTTCAGCCCAATTTGCCGCGTAGCTCAAATTCGGTGCTGCAAATGTTATATTTTTATTTTCATATGAACTCGGCAAATTATTCAAATCACTGCCGAAATACCAAACGCCGCCTGTGTTGTTATTTATATAATCAATAGATTTCACCTTGGTTAAAATAACCGTTTTAAGCTTTGCACATTTGTACATAAAAGGCTCGCTTTTGCTTGAATATACTTCTTCTGCCCTTGGTGCAAAAATATATGTTAGCTGTGCCTTTTTGCCCAAATTCATTGCCCCTTGCATATTAGCTGACCAGGATATATTCGGCAAATTTTTACAATTAGGCAAAAACAGACCTTTTAGTGATACACAATCCGTAAAATATGAAGAAGTAACATCATTAAATTCTTCAACGCTTTGCATATTTATTTTTTCCAAATTTTTGCAATATGAAAATGTGTCCGGCATTATCCTTGTTACATTTGGAATATTTACATAATTAAGACTCTCACAATTATAAAACGCCTTCGTATCAAGCTTGGTGCAATTTGGCAAATCTGCACTTGCGATGCCTGATTTCCTAAATGCATTGGCGCTCACTTCTCTAACATTTGTTAAATCAAAATTTGTAAGCATATTGCAATTGTAAAATGCTGACGCGTCAATTTTTTCAAGATTTGATGTGTTGACATGGCTTAAAAGCTTGCAATTATAAAAAGTACGGTAAACACCTTTAACATTAGGTAAATAAGCCTCAATTATATTAGTGTTTTCAAACGCACCGTCCGCCTCGGTAACATTCGGAAATTTTGCATTTGATATTCCCGTAAACGCAAACGCATTAGCACCGAGTTTTTCAACATTATTGCTAAACGGAATCGTTGTTAAAAGCTTGCAGTTTTTAAAACATCTGTTTCCGATATTGATGACATTTTTCATATTAACGCTGACGAGCGAAGCGCAGTTTTCAAACGCACCGTTTTCAACGGTTTTAACACCGTTTGCACTTATTGATGATAAGCTGCAATTTGCAAATGCGCTTACACCGATTTTTTCAACCGAATCAGGAAGATTAACACTTGTCAGACTCACATTATTGAAAACATTATCACCGATTGCTTTAACCTTAATATTATTAACATAATCCGGTACGGTAATTGCGGATTTGCTGCCCATATACCCTGTAATTATACCATCGGGGGTTATTTCAAAATCCCTGTCTTTACAGTCATATACTATTTCATAAGTTGCGGCTGCATATCGGCTTTTCTTTTTATCATCATAAGCAACTGCTATGATATGAGTATCTTTATCAATCTTTATAGGTTTTGTATACAGCTCACCGCTTTTTGAAGTAGGAACGGTATCATCTAATGTATACATAATTTTTTCACCGTTTTTTGCCTTTATTTCAAGGTTAATCGGTTCATTATAAGTTCCCTGGGATATACTGAATGACGGTTCAGCCGCTCTTTCGTTGCAAATCAAGCCGGAATAATTCACTATTCCTGCACCGCACCATTCAAATTGAGTTATTTTATTATAAACGGGTACTGCTTCTTTGCAAATTTTATCTTCAACCTGCGTGGCAGTCATCTTACCGTTTTGCATTAAAAGTGTTGCCGCCGCACCGCTTACAAACGGAGCAGAAAACGATGTTCCGTTTTGATATGAATATGTACCATCAAGCTCACAAGTATATACACCCACACCGGGAGCTGAAATATCAACGCATTTTCCGTAATTTGAAAAATCCGCCTTTTTATTATTTTTATCCGACGCCGAAACAGTAATTACCCCATCAATATTTGCAGGATAATAATATTTTGCATTAACATTTTTATTTCCCGCAGAGGTTACAATGGTAACGCCCTTTGATATTAAAGTACGGGTAAGCGAATCACGCGTTGAACTGCCCGAAAGCGACTGAACGGAAAAGCTCATATTTATTACATCAGGCAATGACTTTTCGCTCAAAATATAATTAAGCGTGGCAATAATTTGCGAATTTGTACTCTTTCCGTCTTTATCAAAAGTTTTATAAGGCTTGATTTTAATATTATCCAAAGTGTTAAGCGCAATAACACCCGAAACATTAGTACCATGCCCGCTGTCATCATAAAAGCTGTTTGCATTTGAGCTTGAGCTGAAATTTTGATTACATTCAATTATTCTGCCGGCAAACGCTTCGTGCTTAGGGTTAATGCCTGTATCTATAACTGCAACCGTAATATCACGGTACTTTTCCCCTGTTGAATTCAAATAATAATTTGTTACATCACATTGAACATTTTTTGCCGCCCATAAGTCCTTTGAAGTATCATTACCATTTGACTCCACATAGGCATAATCGTCCCTGTCACAATCTATGCCGAGTTTTTCAATATTCAACTTTGCATTTTCAGCCTTACTGTAACTGTCAAACTGCATAATTTGGAAGTTTTGTGACTTTATTACAGCCACCGCCCCATAGGTTTCTTTAATCTTATTTGAATTTACAATAAGCCTGTTTTGAGTTTCCTGCCTGCTTTCGTATTTTTTTACAACAGCATTAAGTTGCTCGGTGAATGAGGTAGCTTCATTTTGCCGGTTAATATTATTTATGTTATACGCAATCGTCCCACCGATACCGAAAAAAATCACAAAAGCCAGGACTAAAGAAATCAGTCTTTTCATTTAAACCCCACCGAATAAATATATTTTGCAATTTCATAAATAAATATTATCTTATATGCTTATTATAACACTTAATTTCGCCGATTTCTATTACATATTACATAATATGTATATAATCTATAAAAATAATTGTGCAAAATAACAAAAAGTGTGGCTGTAATTCGGTTAATATTTAACCAAACAGCCACACTTAATTGTTTTTTATGATTGTTTAAAATAATTTTTTATCCTTTTTAGGTGATGAAACTTTTTCGTTATACACCTGTGTAACCTCTTCTACCGGGCCTTGAGATATAATTTTACCGTGGTCAAGCAGAATTGCGGTATCACAAATAGCCATAACCTGGTCAATACTGTGTGATACAAAAAGAACTGTTACACCGCTGTCAAAAAGTGACTGAACTTTTGCCAAGCTCTTTTTTCTGAAACCTGCGTCACCTACCGAAAGAACTTCATCAAGTATAAGAACATCAGGTTCAACAGCAGTTGCAATTGAAAATCCCAAACGCGATTTCATACCGCTTGAATAGTTTTTTACAGGTACTTCTATGAAATCGCCGAGTTCTGAAAATTCAACAATTTCATCATACTTTGACTGAATAAACTCCCTTGAATAGCCGAGAATGGCACCGTAAAGGAAAATGTTTTCTCTGCCGGAATAGTTACCGTCAAAGCCTGCGCCGAGTTCAAGAAGCGGTGCAATAACACCCTGCTTTTCAATCTTGCCTTTAGTTGGCTTATAAACACCTACAATTGTTTTTAACAGTGTACTTTTACCTGCACCGTTAAGCCCCATAATCGCAAGATGCTCGCCCTTTTTAACTTTAAAGTTAATATCTTTTAAAGCGTCAAATTTATTGTATTCAAGCTTTCCTGTAATAAGCTTAATAGCGTATTCCTTAAGGTTGTCCACCTTTTCTTTATTAAGAATAAATGACATTGTAACATTTTCAACACTGATTGCAATATCCTTATCCATTTAAACACCACCCTATTATTCATTGCGCAATTTAATCCTCACGCTTTAGCTTCCAGCTTATTGCAAGAAGCAGTAACGCTATCAAAAACAACAGCACCGCACAAATCGCAACAGCACCGATAGCCGTATTAACATAATTATTAACAGCATTTTTGATAAACGCAGGATAAATATCTATTGATTTTATTTTAAAGATTATAACAGCAATTAAAGAAACAATCAAGTCCGTTATTGAAGCGGCACAAAAAGACACACCGAGCGCACGCAAACTTCTGTATTCCTTTTTGCCTGTAAAGTACAGCATAGAGCCGAATACAAGTGTTAAAAATACAGCAATTGCAAGAAAAACACTTGAAGCAATTTTTCCTAAATTCATCGCAGTTTCAATCAGCTTTGTTTTAGGAAGAGTGAGCGAAGAATTTATAAAGCCTTTTATACTGTCAAGCTGGGCATTTTCGGCTTCTTCGTTTTTTTCAAAACCGTTTGCTTTTACCTGTGTTTCAATTTCAGCTTTAATTTTATTCATCAACTCATCAATTTCCTGCTTTGATGATGCAGATGTGTAGCCGACTTTTGACTTAAACTGCCCTGCGGAAAATGATTTAATAATATCTTCTGCTCTGTTTTGTGTGATTATATCATCAATGTTTGAAGTATTCAAACCGTTTTTGATAAAAGTGTCACTTGTATAATCAATCAAATCCTGCCTAAATGCAGATGTAACATTATATGATACAATTTGATTTTCAATTGTGTTACCGTTTAAAATCACCGTTTTGGTAACGCAGGCTATTGTTAAAATTCCAAGCATTACGAAAAGGCAAAACGCAAGTATATTCCTGTTTCTGAAATCACTTTTGGAATCGTGGAGTTTTCTGCTCATTTTGCATTAACCTCCTCGCTTGTCTTTTCACAAATAACATATAGGCGATTTGCGCTGTTTTCGCCGAAATCCGAAAAAATACTTTTTAATATTAAATTATCATTGTATTTTTCTGCGGCACTGTCATTATTTTCACCTATAAAGGTATCAATAACTTTATAGTTAATGGTTTTATCCGAAGTGGTAATAACAAATTTATCACCTTTTTGAACATATTTTAATGACATAAAATATGTTTCGTCATATCCGGTAATAAAAGTATTTTTACCCGCGCTAAACGGCGGCTTTTCATCATTAAGCACACCTGCGCCGTATCTGAATGATACTCTGTTTGAGCCATAATATGCCGGTACTTCAATACCCCTTTTTTCACAAGTGATATTTGCAATATGGCTTCCGAAAGCCAAACTTTCGCTGTCAATAGGGGTTAGAGTATTTTGACTTTGGTCAATTTCTATATCCCTTATACCGATAGGCATATCAGCTTCAAGCTTATGCACCAAGTTGCAGGCAGGCTTGTTTACAGCAATAATTGCTCCCACAATAATTATTATTGCTGTAACAACAAATACAATTACTGTTTTTGCAAAATCATTCGGTGATTTTCTGTATCTTGAATGGCTCTTTTTACTCTTCTCATTCATACTGCTTATATAAATCCCCGCTTAGTCTTCAAATACTGCGCCTTTAGCACCGCTTGTTACATGCTGCGCATAACGCTTAAGGTAACCTGTAAGATTTTGAACAGGAGGTTGCCATTTTGCTTTTCTTTGAGCAAGAACTTCATCTGAAACATTAACTTTAAGAACTCTTGCAGGAATATCAATTTCGATTTCATCCCCGTCTTCAACAAGGGCAATTGTACCGCCCATTGCAGCTTCAGGGCTGATATGGCCGATTGAAGCACCCCTTGTTGCACCTGAAAAACGACCGTCTGTAAGAAGTGCAACAGATGAGCCAAGCCCCATACCGATAATTGCAGAAGTAGGTGAAAGCATTTCTCTCATACCCGGGCCGCCTTTAGGACCTTCATAGCGGATAACAACAACATCACCTGCAACAACCTTGCCGCCTGTAATAGCCGCAATAGCTTCCTCTTCACTGTTGTAGCATTTAGCAGGGCCTTTATGCTGCATCATTTCAGGGGCAACCGCACCCTTCTTAACTACTGCACCGTCCATAGCAAGATTGCCTGTAAGTACAGCGATACCGCCGTCTGCTGAAAACGGATCTTCAATTTTACGGATAATAGTTCCGTCAGCATCAGGAGCATTTGCAATTCTGTCAGCAACCGTACCGTTTACAGTAAGTGCGTCAGTGTTAATCATACCGCCCCTTGCAAGTTCCTTAACTACTGCTTGGATACCGCCTACATCATTAAGGTCTGTGATGAATACAGAAGAAGCAGGGTTGAGCTTACAAATCTGCGGTGTCTTTCTGCCGTAAGCGTCAAGCTCTGCAAGGTCAATATCATGGCCTGCTGCATGTGCAATAGCAGTAAGATGTAAAATTGTGTTAGTTGAACAGCCGATAGCCATATCTGTACGCATAGCGTTTTCAATAGCTTTTTCTGTAATAATATCAGAAGGCTTAATATCTTCTTTAAGAAGGTCCATAACTCTTTCACCAGCCTGCTTTGCAAGGCGAAGTCTTGCGCTCATAACAGCAGGAATAGTACCTGAACCCGGAAGCGACATACCGATTGTTTCAGTAAGGCAGTTCATTGAATTGGCGGTATACATACCCGAGCATGAACCGCATGTAGGGCAAGCTGTAAATGCACATGATTCAAGGTTTTCATCACTCATCTTACCTACTGCATTTGCGCCTACATATTCAAACTGCTCTGAAAGGCCGATACGATTTGTGGTTTCTGTACTTTTACCCGGAAGCATAGGGCCGCCACTGATAAATATACAAGGAAGATTAAGCCTGCACGCAGCAAGGAGCATACCCGGTACAATCTTATCACAGTTTGGAATAAATACGATTGCATCAAGCGGGTGAGCTGTAAGCATTACTTCAATTGAATCGGCAATAAGTTCCCTTGAACAAAGTGAGTACTTCATACCCTTATGGTTCATAGCAATACCGTCGCAGACACCGATAGTGTTAAATTCAAACGGTACACCGCCTGCATTTCTGATACCGGCTTTTACTTGCTCTGCTATTTTATCAAGGTGCATATGACCCGGAATATAATCACTTTTTGAGTTAACTACTGCAACAAAAGGCCTTTTCATTTCAAGTTCATCAATACCGAGCGCTCTTAAAAGAGAACGGTGAGGCGCTCTTGACGGGCCTTCTTTAATTAAATCTGATCTCATATCAATACCTTCTTTATATAAATGTAGTAATTATAATAGTTATAACTTATAACATTATATTATTTTTATTTGATAATTTCAACATCTTTTTTGTTAATTATAAAACGGCGACTTTAAAAGCGTTTTATATAAGTATAACATTATTAAAAAACAAAATATTTGACAAAACAAAATATTTGTATTATTATTGCTGTACTATAAAAATACACGAGGTGAAAAGAATGGAGACTGTATTTACCAATGCAGATTTTATTTCACTTGATGAACATAATAATACTTACTCCGTTATGGTAGTTAAAGGCAAAAACATTGTATACATGGGTTACAGCGTACCGTTTGCTTATGACGACGCAAAAGTTATTGATTTGGGCGGCAAGGCTGTTGTACCGCTTGTAAACGAAAAAATGTGCCTTACATACAGAGATAATGCAGAATGCACCAAGCTTGCAGTAGGCGAATCGGCAGATTTTGCGGTGGTTGACAAAAATATACTTAAAGACGACCACGACTTAAAAGTTTTAAGCGTATATATAAAAGGCAGAAAAAGAGATTGATTATAAAAAAGCAGTAAAAAGGTCATCGCTTATGCGACGACCTTTTTTTAATTAACCCTATTCTTAAGTTCTTTTTTCAATATGATATTTTGCGTGTTTTCGGCAATGTTTTTATAAATTTTTTCCACAGTAAAATCAGTTATTCCTGCAATATGCGGGGTTAATATCAGTTTGTTTTTAAGCCTTTCATCAAGCAAGGTATTATCCTTTAAAAGCGGCTCGGGTGTATAAACATCAAGCCCGGCTCCCGCAATCTCACCGTTTAAAAGTGCATTTTTCAGTGCATCATTATCCACCAAATCACCGCGTGATGTATTTATTAAAAATGCATCCTTTTTCATTTTTGAAATAAATTTTGAATCAACCGTATTTACAGTTTGAGGTGTAACAGCCAAGTGTAAAGATACAATATCGCTTTGTGCCAAAAGTTCGTCAAGGCTTAAATATTCAACATTATATTCCTTTTCAAGTTCCTTATACCTTGTGCGGTTTGTATAAACAACTTTTGCACCGAGTGCATTGCAATACTCCGCTGTTTTGCGTGCAATATCGCCAAATCCCAATAAACCGACGGTACACCGGCCAAGCTCCCTGCTCTTGCCGAATGACGCTTTTTTAAATTCAATTTGCCGTCCTGCATAAATTTCATCAACACCCTTTGAAAAATTACGCAAACAGCCGAGCATAAGAAAAAGTGCAACTTCGCTTACAGCAGTATCATTTACACCCTTATTATTGCAAACGGGTATGCCCTTTTCGCTTGCGTATTCAACATCAACACCTTGATACCCTACCCCTTCAGACATAATGAGTTTCAAATTCGGCATTGAATCAATCATTTCTTTATTAAAAACGCCCATTGCGTCAATAAAAAGCAATTCTGTATCTTTCGCTTGTAAAAGCAATTTATCCCTTTCATCAAGTTTAAAATATCTTGTATTATGATTTCTAAATTCGGGTATTTGTGCAAAAACCTTTTCTTTGGTTGAAACACTCGAAAAAAATGTAATATTCATATAAATTCTTCTTTGCTATATAACTTTCGCTTATTTATTATATCATTGCAAAAACATTATTTCAACTTCGGCATATAATAAACCTGAGGTGATTTTATGTGTGGCATAGCAGGAATATTAAGCAGTGACATAGATTTAAGAGGTGAAAAATTACTTGTTGAAAAAATGGGCAAAACGCTTAACAAAAGAGGTCCTGATTCAGCGGGTTTATATTTAACACCCCAAGTCGCAATGATTCACAGGCGACTTGCTGTAATTGATGTTGAAAACGGCACACAGCCAATGCATTTCGGCAAATATGTAATTGTATATAACGGTGAAATTTACAACACGGAAGAAATCAGAAACGAGCTGATGAATTTCGGATATCGCTTTGACACCCATTGCGATACCGAAGTGGTGCTGAAAGCCTACGATAAATGGGGCGAAGAAAGCGTTAAAAAATTAAACGGAATTTTTGCATATGCAATTTATGATAAAAAAGAAAATTCACTTTTCGCCTGCCGTGACAGAATTGGAGTAAAACCTTTTTTCTACTCCAAAATAAAAAATACATTTTCATTCGCAAGTAAAATTGATACTTTACTGTGCCAGCCTTATGTTAGGCCGATTGTAGACGAAAACGGGCTTAATGAAGTATTTATGTTAGGCCCTGCAAAGACCATAGGCAATGCCATATTTAAAGATATTTCGGAATTGCCGCCGGCATACTGCCTGACTTATAAAAAAGGAGAAATCAAAACATTTGCATATTGGCAGTTAGAAGCAAAAGAATTCAGCGAAACGCAAGATGAAGCAGTTGAACATACTTATTATTTGGTAAAAGATTCTATTGAAAGGCAGCTTGTAAGTGATGTACCGCTTGCCACATTTTTATCAGGCGGGCTTGATTCATCAATAATTTCAAAAATCGCAAGTGATAAATACAAAGAAGAGGATAAAACACTCGACACTTATTCAGTTGATTACACGGATAATGATATTTATTTTAAAAAGAGCCTTTTTCAGCCAAATAAAGATTCGGATTATATTGATATAATATCTGACTATATTGATTCCAATCATCACAACATAATATTAAGCAATGTTGATGTTGCAAATGCGCTTGAAAGTGCAACCGTTGAGCGTGGATTACCCGGATTTGTGGATATTGATTCATCACTTATGCTGTTTTGCAAAGAGGTGAAAAAGGACTTTACAGTTTGCCTTTCCGGTGAATGTGCAGATGAAATATTTGCCGGCTACCCGTGGTATCATAAAAAAGAGGTATTATTTGATGATGTTTTTCCTTGGGCGCGCAACACTAACATAAGGCAGAAAATTTTAAAAAAAGGGTTTTTAAATCATGGTGAGGAATATCTGCAAAATGCATACAAAAACACGCTTAAAGGCATATCATATCTTGAAAGCGACGATAAATTAAACCGCCGAATGAGAGAAATGTTTATACTCAATCTAAATTGGTTTATGCAAACCTTGCTTGCAAGAAAAGATAATATGAGTATGGCATCATCACTCGAAGTAAGAGTACCGTTTTGCGATTACAGGTTGGTTGAATACGCATATAATATGCCTTGGGATATTAAAGCACTTGCCGGCAGAGAAAAAGGCATTTTGCGCAAAGCATTTGAAAACGATTTGCCGAATGAAATTGCGTGGCGTAAAAAAAGCCCTTATCCGAAAACTCACAATCCTGTTTATTTTGCAAGGGTGAAAGAACTTCTTACCACCGCTTTAACCGACAGTTCAACCCCGATTAAAGATTGGATTGACACTGATAATTTATATCAGCTTATGCAAAATCCCGACTCACTGCCTGAACCTTGGTACGGTCAACTTATGGGAATTCCTCAAATTGCGGCATATATTTATCAAATTTATGTATGGATTAAAAATTACAATGTTGAATTTGAAATATAATTATGTTACACTTGATTTATAAATTATTTTTATTTTAGTTTTAGGAATATTATTATGACAAACAAAGAATATATAAAAGCAATAGAGATGCGCACTTCAAGAAGGACATATAAACCCAGAGCGCTTGATAAAAGCATTGTTGAAGTGCTGAAAAATATGGTTGACGCCGTAAATGAAGCAAGCGGGCTTGAATTTCAATTTATTGAAGACGGCAACCCACCGTTTAAAATATTTACAGGCAAATTTTCATACATTGCCGTATGCGGTGAAGATACCGAAAAAGCACGAATTAAGAGTGGCTATTGGGGCGAATCAATAGTATTGCAATGCGTATTTCACGGTTTGGGTACTTGCTGGGTTTCCGGCACATATGATGAAAACAAGGTATATAAGGCAATTGATTTGCCTAAAAGCCACAGGCTGTATGCTGTAATCGTCGTAGGCTATGTTAAAGATAAACTCAGCACCAAAGAAAAAATAATGTATAATGCAACGCACAAAACAAATAAACCGTATCAAAAAATGTTTGAAATATGCGATAAAAAGCTTCCGCCTTATTACGAATATGCAATGAAGCTTGTTGAAAAAGCTCCGTCCGCTACAAACAGGCGTCCTGTTCATTTCAGATATGAAAATGATGTTATAAGCGCATATGTTGAAGAACCTTATTCAGATAAAAGCCTTGATTTCGGCATTGCACAGCTTCATTTTCAGCTTGGCGCACAGGAAAAAGGTGTTAAGGGCGAATGGGATTTAAACGGAAGATTTTGCACAGAAAACAGCAAGGTTATTAAATTTCCGGAAAGTGAGTATCAGTTGAACGACAACGCACAGGAGAATAATGAAAATGAGTGATGAAGCAATTAAAGAAAAAAAGAAGCTGACTAAAAAATCGAAAATACTCATAATAGTATTAAGCATAGTTGCATTTCTGCTTATAGCAACGGTTTTGGGCGGTGTGATTGCACTTAATCAATATTGTAAAACCAAAGATTACACCGTTATTTCAACAAGTGATAATGTAACGCTTGTTGCACACAGGGGAATGCGAAGCGTTGCTCCGGAAAACACAACAGCGTCATTTACCGAAGCCGGAAAGCACGGATATTGGGGTGCTGAATGTGATGTTTACAGAACTAAAGACGGTGTTTGGATAATTTCTCACGATTCACATACTTACAGAATGATGGATAAATCGGCATTTATTGAAAAGAAAACATACGAAGAACTTATAGATATGAATGTTGATAACGGTGTGAATATTGATAAATACGAAGATTTAAAAATCTGCTCGCTTGAAGAATATCTTGATATTTGTAAAAAGTACAATATGACTCCCGTCATAGAACTTAAGGGTAAAAACAATACCGAATATTACAGCGAAATTGTAGAACTTGCAAATCAGTTTGAAGTAAATCCGGTATATATTTCTTTCCATATAGAAAATTTGCAGACTATGCGCCGACTTACGCAGTGCAAAATGTACTACCTTGTTCAAAAAATCAGCGAAGATGATATTCAAGACGCAAAAAGTATCGAAAACTGCGGCATTGATTTCAACGGTAATAAAGATAAAAACTTTAAAAGCGATATAATCAAAAAATGCCAAGATGCCGGCTTGGAGCTTGGTGCTTGGACTATTAACGAAGAAGATGCTCTTCAAAAACTTGAGCAATACGGTATCACCCTTATAACAACCGACTGCATAGAATATGCAAAATAAATAATTTACCCCCACCATAAATCACAAAATTTATGGTGGGGGTATTTTTATCTTTTCTTATACAGCACAAGTTCCGGGTTGTAGTTTGCGAATATCCGTATAAATAGAAAAAGCCCTTTGAGAAAGGGATTTCTCCTCTCTCAAAGGGCAAGTTGGCAAACTGGAATTTATCGCAATATTTCATTCTTGGATTATACTCGCTTATAGATAATTGGTTCATCGTATCCAAAAGTCCGCTTTCCATTAACTTCCATAATTTCAGATACTTCCAAACAACTATCAGAAAACTTTTCCCAAAGCTTAAATGTCATTACCGGTGAAAACTGACTTGTGCTGCCTCCCTCCCAGATGCCATTATTTTCATGATAAAGTGCCGGAGTAAACTTTTTAGATTTTTTCAGTTCACTATAATCAACATTTTTCATAGAATCATATGAGAATGTATTTTTGTCTTCTCCTTCTGGAATCTCATAGGAGGAAAGTAAAATTCCATCTTCATTTTCTGTAATAAGGAAAAGGTGCGGAGATGTATGACGGTTACCATTGGTCTCATAGTAACTTTCTTCAACAACAAATTTTCCATTGAAATCATGAGGAATATTATTTATTTTGTCGTTGCAGACTGTATTTACATGCTTAGCATAAGGATATATTTTTCCTGTTGCCTGCATCATATTAAACTGCTCTTTGTTATCAAAATATCCCGTCATCATACCAATAAAATTATCAAGTTTCATCATTTTATTTTACCTCCATAAATTTCGATTTGTATTTCTGTTTGTTTTAAAAATGGACAATCCAAATGAGCTGTCCGCTTTAGTTTAATTATTTGTTAAGCTTAAAGGTCATATATACGGGGTTGTGATCAGAATACTTAAACTGAAGGTCATAAACATCGCTGTTTGTAACTGTAACATTGTCAGAAACTATAAATCCGTCAACCGTAAGTACAAACTGCTTGTCGTGATACGGACCGTCGGCATTTCTGCATGAGGGAATCGGATTTTTCTCATTGTAAGGAGCAACAATTTTGAGATTTGTTCCATCAAACAATTTTGAATCAACAGGTTGCGCCCAAGTATAATTTGTGCCGTCAATTCCGAAAATCTTGCCCGAATCGCCAAGCAAGTCCTTGTTGAAATCGCCGCCTGCGATACAGTAATTCCCCTTTTCATATTCCGCCTGCATATCACTTATAAGCATTTTAAGCTGATCGGTTGCGATTGTTCCGTCAGAGGTATATGCCGAGAGATGAAGCGTATAAAGCACAAGTTCTTTGCCGTTTTCAACAGTAATTCTCGAAACAGAATAGCAACGGTCAAGGTCAACGAATTTCATAAAACCGTTTTCAATCGGCAAGCTGCGTCTTAAACCGCTTTCAACATTGAACTTTGACAAGGTCAACATACCGGCATAGGATTTGCCGTGAGGCTTGGTAATAGGATAGAACAAATATGGACTGTCAAAGTTTACCGTGAACATTGAATCATATCCGTCAAGCTTACCTCTGAGCGCTTCCTCTTGGTCATAGTGATAACTGCGTGTTGCTTTCTTATCAACTTCCTCGATAAGAATAATATCGGGATTTTCGGATTTAAGGAAATCTCCTATTCCGTCAATTACGCTCTTAACCGACTCCTCGGAATTAGCACGACTCTTTGTACCGCCGTCCATAAAAAAGCCGAAGTCGGGAGTATAAGCCGCAAAACCGATATTGTACGAAATGGCCTTATACTCTTGGTCAACAAGAGCAGATTCGCTCGTAACATCGTTTATCTGCAAAGCTTGATTGTCCTCAATTCTGTGGTAGTCAATCATGACATAAGCGACATATCCGCCTACAATCAAAACCGCCACAAGAAGAATAATCAAAATGATTTTTAGTACCTTTTTTGCCTTTACTGACACGCAACCACCCTTTTTCGTTATTTTATAAAAAAATCATCGATGATATGGTTAAAATTATAGCACTATTTCATATATTTTACAAGGCAAAAACAAAACTGTAAATAAATTCTCTTACTCTACTTATTTAATTCAATTCAGAATAAAAACTTCAACTTTATTCTGCTTAAAGTATATGAGGTTTTGGCTTTTTCTTATAGTTTGCGAATGTAAGTAAAACAAAAAGCCCTTTGAGAAAGGGATTTCTCCTCTCTCAAATGGCAGTATGATACACAAAGTGAGATAAATAGATTTTCTGTCAACCTAAATAATATGACAATGACATCAGTCTGTTATAATCACCTTTACTCATACAAAACAAAGCCGGTAATTGCGCCGTTTTGCTGTTCAACAACACTTGTTTCAACGTTGGTTGAAACACCTTTTGACGCAATGCTGCCGAATATCATCAAAAGGATATTAAAAATAATTATAACAAGCAAAATAATGCCTACCGCTTTCCAAATTCTTTTGCTTTTTCTGTTTTTTATTGCTAACTGCTCGCTGATTTTTGCAAGCTGAAGCGCAACCTCGTCCCTGCTCTCCTCGTCGCTTACCTCTTTACCGAGAAGCACGCTTGCGTCGGTATCGAGCACGTCGGCAATTTCGACAAGAATTTCCGCATCGGGAACAGACAAACCCTTTTCCCATTTGCTCACCGTTTGCCTTACTACATTCAGCTTCATTGCAAGCTCCTGTTGGGTATATCCCTTTGCCTTGCGCATAGCCTTTAAATTTTCACCAAACATATTTTTGTCCTCCTTATGCTTTATGACAACAGCATACACAAATATACCCGATTATTCAAGCAACGCAAATTAACATTGAGCATTTTAATTATAATTTGCAAAATTTTTAATACTAACTATCTTTTCTTATACAAAATAATATCCTTTGCTGTCATATAAATCCCCATAGCCTTTCATGCAACAAATAGCTTATTAAAAATCGCCCTATAACCTGCGTTGCCTGAACAGGCGTAAATGGCGATTTCAGCCATCTCAAAATTATGCCATCGGCAAATTTTGAGGGCAATGCAATCCGGATAGTGTGATTTTTCACACTAATCCCCCTTGATGTAAATATACCATAAAAGGAAAAGCCATACAAGCAACACGCTGTTGCTAAAAGAAATCATAATATAAAATTCTTTAAGAAAAGGGCAACTCCGATTGGAATTGCCCTTTAATTTAATATTTATTATTCGTTAATCGGCTTCATTGTCGGGACGAAATCGTCCACTCACGACTTAAAACCATTTTATAAATTTTATCGCCTATAAATGGGCTTGTATTCAACCTCTTTACACCATTCCCATCTGTTTCGTGAAGGTAAAAATGAGGTTTGGTGTAAAAATTGGTGTAAATGGTGTATAGCCATATTTAGTTTTGGGTTTGATAGCATTGCTATCAGTCCTGTGCTTCATTCTACCACTTTTTCGTCATAAAGTAAAGAAAGCACACACCGTATGCAATCTGTCTTTTTGTCATACACAAAAAATGATTTGAACTCATCATACACC